>PJEL010000115.1_pt1 | contig 90067 bp, 69 predicted proteins | sample 1853271 | NCBI WGS metagenome assembly PJEL01 (sample SAMN08108733, study PRJNA415343) | Invertebrate metagenome, whole genome shotgun sequencing project. | host: Globobulimina | place: Sweden: Gullmar Fjord | collected 2015-08
AAACTACAGTGCCGAGGCCACCAAACCCGTCTCCGTCGGCGTCCACATAGCAGTCTTCGCCGCCATCACAGTCCCCGTCCATCCCATCCGCGGGCGTTTCGTAGGCTCCTGGGTAGACGCTGGCGTCCCCGTCGTCGCAGTCGAGATTGTTGGTGGAGGCGCCGCTGCAGGTCAGATCGGACTGGAGGATGCTGTTGCGACCGTAGGAATCTCCGTCGCCATCCTGGTAGCAGTCCTCGAGGCCGTCACAGTCCTGGTCGATGCCGTCCGCGACCAGCTCTACGGCGCCTGGATAGACGGCCGGGTCGTAGTCGTCGCAGTCGTCGGGGAAGTTGGACTCACCCGGACCGAAACAGTCCATGTCGGGCGAGCCCACGGTGCTGAAGCCTCCGACACCGTCGCCGTCGGCGTCGAGATAGCAGAGATCGCCGCCGTCGCAGTCCGCATCCACCCCATCTGCGACCATCTCGACCGCACCTGGGTGCACGCTGGAGTCTCCGTCGTCGCAGTCGAAGTTGTTGTCCGAGGCGTTGAAGTTGGTGCACGACAGATCGGCCTGGACGAGCATGTTGACCCCGTAGGCGTCTCCGTCGACGTCGAGGTAGCAGTCCTCCATGCCGTCACAGTCCTGGTCGATCCCGTCTGCGGGGATCTCCGCGGCGGCTGGATTCACACTGGGATCGAGGTCGTCGCAGTCCATGCACTCCCAGAAACCGTCGGAGTCATCGTCCTTCTCGGCCGGCCAGCTCGGACAGGGATCACAGTCGTCGGGAGTTCCATCGCCGTCCATGTCCTGGTTGTCCGGGAAGCCGGCGCACTGGTCGAAGGGGTTGCAGGTTCCGTCGCTGTCTTCATCGGGACAGCTGATCATCATGGCGTAGTCGAGTTCGTTCGAGATTAGCGGCCACAGATCGCCGCCTTGAATGAAGGCTTCGGTGTACGCAACGGTGCTGACAATGACGCTTCCGCTTCCATACAGGATCTCGCCGAGGAGAGGCATGAAGGTCAGTTCGTCGCGGATGAGGATGTCGACCGGACCGCCATACCCGACAATCACTGTCTCGGTGATCGGAAATCCCATGCCCACGCCGGAAATCCCCATGACAATTGGGTGGCCTGGAAAGTCGACGAAGTATCGGTCTACGTACCAACCACCCTCGTCGTAGTCGGTCCAACCCTGCGGCGACTCGGGGAAGCTCCCTCCCCATCCACACGTCGAGCTCTGCACGTGGTGGATGAGCACACCACCACTGGCGACCCAGTCCTCGAACTCGGACGCGTACCGGTTGTACTCGTCGTAGACCCACGGCGGCTGGCACTCGCTGACGACGATGACAAAATAGGAGGATAAATCCACGCTATCCAGCGGCGCGTTCAGTGGGTTCACCTCGTCGTACTGGAGCCCGAGGTTCTGAACCTCCATCTGGACTACATCGAGACCCTGGGGCCAGTCCTCCTCGATGATGAGGACCTCCTGCGCCGAAGCCGTACTGGTGAGGGCGAGGAGTGCGAAGCCAAGAAAGCGTTGCCCGTTCATGTGCCACCCGCTGGTATCTCAGAGGATACCGCCACAGACGGGAAGCTGCGTCTCTCGATCGGAGTGTGCGGAGTCCGGCCGGCCCGAGTGAGCTACCGCCGGATGAAGAGGGTGTGGCCGCAGTCCGCCGCCGCCGGGTCGGCCTTCACCATCGCCACTTCCCGCTCGTAGGGCTCCAACGCCGCCCGGTCAGGACCCTCTAGACGAGTGCGCAGCTCAGCGAGACGGCGCTCCAGAGGGGCGTAATACTCCGTCCACCAGCAGCCACGAGGCCAGGGCAGCGAACCGACCTCCTCGAATCCCGCTCTCACAAAAGCGTCTGAATGCCGACGATTCCAATCCACCGCCTCGGCGGACACCAGGTGGCCGCCTGGCCGGAGCAGCCTGTGACACTCGGCGAGCCCCCGGTCCAGCTCGAGGAGGTGCAGCACTCCCTCCTCCCAGAGTAGATCGAAGCTGCCATCCGAGAAGGGCGTGTCGAGCAGGGAGCACACCGACATCTGCACCCGGCCGTGCAGCCCCTCCCGCTCCAGCCTCTGGGTCAACTCCGCCACCGCGCTGGCTTCGATGTCGATTCCCACTAGCTGGCCGCCGTGGAGATCCGCGAGCTGGAGGAGGGAGGTCCCCCGCCCGCAGCCGATGTCGAGAACTCGTTGCGGCCGCGGTATCCGAGCGTAGGCGGCTCGGGTGTACCGGAGGAAACGGGCTCGCAGCTCTGTGATCCCCAGTGCTTCCCTGACGTCGAGACCCAATGACCCTCCCGCGGGCACGGAGACCTGCCCATGCCCGAGGATACCGGGGCAAATGACGCCTCAGCTCATCGAGCCGGTCGGACGCCCCGCTGGGTGGTGACGCTCGGCGACTGCGACGATGCCAATGCGGCGGCCTTGCCCTGCTCGGACAGTCTCGCAAGGGAGGAGCGAAGGCAGTTGCACCAACCTACGACACGCATCGCGCGCAGTCGGCCTATCGGCGCTTCTCTTTCAGCAGCAACAGGTAAAGCCCGTTTGCAGTCCTGAACAGCTCCGAGGACGTCCAGCCTCGCTTCCAGTCGTAGTTGGCGATCTGAGTCCCAACCGTACCGTCTGCGTTGATGCTGTGGACGTGCACGATCCCGTTGTACAGCTTGTGGAGGAACAGGTAGAGCGTCCCGCCCTGTGTGTAGGGCTCGGCATGGGTCCAAGCGCTCGACCAGTTGTGGGCGTCCACCTTGGCGCCCACGGATCCATCGGCGCCCATGCGGTGGATGTGCACGTTGTTGCCGTCGGCGCCGGAGCCGCTGGCCTTGAGCAGGAACAGGTAGGTCGACCCCCCGGTCTCGTAGAACGAGGCCGTCGTCCAGCCCCTCGTCCAGTCGTAGCTGGCCGCCCTCGCCCCGACGCTGCCGTCATTGTTCATCTGATGAATGTGCACGTTGTTGCCGTCCGCACCGGTTCCCGATTCCTTGAGCAGGAACAGGTAGGTCGTTCCGCCAGCCACGAAGAACTCCACCGTCGCCCAACCCGCGGTCCAGTCGTAGGAAGCGACCCTGTCCCCCACAGTGCCGTCGTTGTTCATCCTGTGCACGTGCACGTTGTTGCCGTCGGCTCCGGCTCCCGACCTCTTTAGGATGAACAGGTATGTAGACCCTCCTATCTGGACGAACTCACCGCTCGTCCATCCGCTCGTCCAGCTGTCCGATGACACCTGGGCGCCGACCCGACCGTCCGCGTCGAGCTGGTGGATGTGCACATTGTTGCCGTCGCCGCCGGAGCCGTTGGTCTTGAGCAAGAACAAGAACGGGGCTCCGCCCGACTCAAAGGGGCGCACGACCGACCAGCCCTTCGTCCACGCCCGCACGTCGACCTTGCCGCCGACCGTGCCGTTGCCATTCATCGCATTGATGTGCACGTTGCCCCACAAGGCGGAGTTCGCGGCTCCGATGTCCCCGGCGGTCAGCGTGGCACTCGAGTTGATCACGTTGCCGCCCAGTGCCTCGAGGGTGGGGGGGCCGGTGAGCTCTCCACCAACGGTGCCGTCGCCGTTGATGGAGTGCATGTGAACGATCCCATAGCGCAACTTGTGCAGGAACAGGAAGCTGTTGCCTCCTGCGCGATACGGGAGGGCGTCCGTCCAGCCGCTACTCCAGTTGTGGCTGTCAACCCGAGCGCCGACGCTGCCGTTGTTGTTCATCTGGTGGACGTGCACGTTGTTGCCGTCGGCTCCGCTGCCGTTCGACTTCATCAGGTACAGGTAGGTGTTGCCTCCGGCGTCGTAGAACTCCGCCTCTGTCCAGCCCGCTGTCCAGTCGTAGCTCGCGGCTCTGGCGCCTACAGCTCCCCCGGCGGTGATCTCGTGAATGTGAACGTTGTTGCCGTCTGCTCCCGATCCTCTGGCCTTGAGCAGGAAGAGGTAGCGGTTGCCACCGACTTGACAGGGCTGCGCGGTGGACCAGCCCTCTGTCCAGTCGTAGCCAGCCACCTTGGTGCCCACGGACCCGTCGGCGTTCATTCGGTGGATGTGCACGTTGTTGCCGTCCGCACCGCTGCCTCTCAGCTTCCACAGGAACAGGTAGGTGTCTCCGCCCGCCTCGTAGAACGTGGCCTTCCATCCCGCCGTCCAGTCGTAGGCGGCGACCTTGGCCCCGATGCCGCCGCCGCCCGTGATTTGGTGGATGTGTACGTTGTTGCCATCGCTCCCCGCGCCGGTGGCCTTGAGGAGGAACATGTACTGGTTGCCAGCCACCTCGAAGGGCTCGGCTGTGGACCACCCAGCCGTCCAGTCGTGGGACTCCACGCGCGCGCCCACCGTGCGGTCCGCATTCATTCGGTGGATGTGAACATTGTTTCCGTCGGCTCCGGCGCCGCTCCATTTGAGCATGAACAGGTAGGTGTCGCCGCCGGTCTCGTAGAAGCAGACCGAGCTCCAGCCAGGGGTCCACTCATAGCGCAGGTTGCGCGCGAAGGAGCCGGACCCGTAATGCATGCGCGAGGTGTAGTCGTAGGCGCCCCAGGTGGAGTTCGAGGTCCCGGAGAGCTTCTTGAAATTGTGCAGCTTGCCGTCTATGACGCGGTCTTCGTGGACGCGGACAAAGGCGTCACGATCGGGTCGCTGGTGCTCGTGGCGCAAGCTGATGGCGTGGCCGATCTCGTGGATCAAGGTACTCACGGCCGCCCCGGCGCCCACTTCGATGTCCTGACGCCCGCCCCGGCGTCCGACCTTGCTGCTACTCCAGGCGTTGGTTGTCTGGACGAAGCGGATCCAGTCCGACTCGTTTGTTCGCTGAACGAATCGAGCGACTGTGTTGGTCTCCCAGTCTGCGATCGCGGTCTGGATATCGGCTGGGGCCGTGATGCCGGCATCGACCTCAAACGGGATGACCGCTCCATACCACTGGTCGCTGGTGTTGTTTTGGTAGAATCCCATGGCTATCTCCCTCGGTCGACTTCGCGCCTCGGGCCAATAACATCTGCACCCAGCCCGCGGAATCGACGCGCCAAACCGTCGCAGACTCAGGCTATGTCCCTCGAAAATGGCTTATTCGTCGGGCTCACCAAAGACCTCGACGCCGATGTCGGCGTGCAGGTTGGTCCCGTGCTGTGCGATCATGTCTTTGATCCCCCACATCAGGCCGCGCAGGTTCGGGAAGGTCTCGGTGTAGGCAGTGCCGTAGATGTCGTTGACATGGGAGTCGAACAAGCCGTACTCGCCCTGGGCATGGGCGGCGGTGACGGTGTAGCCCCCAGCGGTGATCGTGACGGCTCGGCCATCCGTCGCCAACGCCGCTCGCAAGGGTGCGAAGTCGGCCTGCTGGATGGTGAACGAGCTCTCCAGCTGCAGCTCGTAATCCACAACCGAGCTGCGCATCTCGTAGCTGGCCAGGTACGACGGCGCGGCTGGATTGGCGGCGCGCACCGCGAGGTAGTCGGTAACGCCCTGTCGCACGGTGTCTTCCACGTTCAGGCCGTCGAAGCCGTGCTCCAGCAGTCCCTCCGCGGCACGAAGCGAGGTGCCAGCGCATGCTGTGCCGCCGCCGAGGTAGTCGGCCTGGCTGAACCTGCCGATGTCGGCTTCGTCGGGACCGTCGGGTTTGTCCTCCTCGTACCTGGGCAACGCGCCGGGGCGCAGCACCGCGGACCTGCGTCCCTCGGGTTCGCTCCGCATGCGCTTCTTCTCGGGCTGGAGGGGCTCGCCCGACAGGCCAAGGCCGTCGCTCGGTGACTGGGGCAGCCTCTCGGACTCGTCGCCCCGGTCGTACACCGGCGTGTCCAGTCCGTCGCGACGCTCCCCACTGAGGAACTCGTCGAGCCCGTCCAGGGAGCCCAGGACATCGTCGAGCTTGCGTGCCACAGTCGCCTTGAGCACCTCAACCTCGGCTTCGGTGATCACGCCACGCTGACCATCCATGACCTGGGTGTGCACGGGCATGGGCTCGTCGGACTTCAGGCCCAGGTCGATGGGCACGACCTCGATGGCGTACTGGATCCACTCGGCGATGGACTGTGACGCCCACGGGGGATCGAACGGGTTGAGGCCCTCGAAGTAGAAGGGGGTGTCGTCGATCGTGGCGGTGACGGTGAGGCGAAGTCCATACCCGAGTCGGCGGAGCAGGGGTCGATATGGGCGAAGGGTCTCCTCCATGGCCAGCTGCTCGGTGTTGACGCCGTTGGTGCCCACAACGAGGTTCTCGGCTTTGCAGTCGCCGCTGTCCCCGTCACCGACGAGGTGGCAGTATTCGTGACTGCCCGACGCGCCCCGGCTGCCGGCGTAGGCGGGCACGTCGTGTTTGTGGCTGTCGTCTTTGGAGCTGCCCATCCAGAAGTGAGCGGGTGTGCCGTTGGCCTCCCTCTGCGGTTCGCGGCCGTCCTCGCCGCGGCGCTTGGCAGGGGTGTGGGTCTGAAACACGGTCGCTCGCCGAACCTGAGCCCCGTCCGTTTCCTCCGCGAACGAGCTGTCGGGTGAGCGCCTTCGCAACCCGGGATTGCCGGTCTGCTTGGGATCTGGCGTGCCCCCCGACTCGCCAAACGCGGCGGGCACACAGAACACCCATGGCTCACCCTTGGAGGCCGCCTGTGGCAGGGCTCCTTGGGCGCGCGCCGTCTTCTCGTCCACAAACCGAATGATCGCCGCCTTCCGAGCCGTGCGTTCGCGTTCCGTGGGCGCGGGAACGGAGTCATCCGGCTCGCGTTCGCCCCAGTAGGCCGGGTTCGGAAAGAAGCCTTGGTCCCCGGTATAGGCGCGTCCCTTGGCGGTGCCGGAGCGCCCTGGTGGTGTGCGCTTCACTTCAAAATCGCGGGCTCTTGGCGGGGCGGGAATGGCGCCCTTGGTAGCACCAGGCAGGAGGGTGACCAGGTAGCGGTAGTCGCCATCGGCGTACTCGACACTCGCCGGGAAGGACTGCCCCCGGTTCGCCGGCACGTCAATGGCACTGGTTCGCACCGCAGCGATGCGATCGGGCTGCGGATCGGCGTAGATCCGGTCTGGCTCGTCCGCGGAGTCTGGCGCGTACAAGCGGCCCAGCGCATCCAGGGCCGTCACCACCTGCTCGATGTCGTCGATCTCCTCCTTCGCCCACGCCAATGAGGTCCCGCGCCCGGACTCGAGACGCTCGCGGAGTGCCTCGACAGCGAACAGACTGTCGTCCACGCCACCGTCGACATCGGGGGCGTCCGCGCCGCTGCGCTTGGAGCCCGGTGCGACCGACTTGCCACTCGGGAGGTCGTCGGACATCGAGCTGCCCAAGACTGATGCGCCCACCGAGGACGGATCCACAAAGCCACGCGGACGCTGGATCTCGAGCTCGACCGCCTGTTGTCCGCGCGCCAGCAATGCCGGGGGGAGGTAGGCTGACGGGCTTGGTGGCCTGAACTGCGCGCCGGTGTCTCCTGCTACCCGAGCGGCGTGGTAGTCGTGCCACCGGTGCAGGATCTGGTGCGCCCACTCGACGACTCCGTGGTCGCGATACTCCCCAAAGGTCATGTCGAAGAGCAGCACGGACACCGCGATTGTCATTGGGTCACGAGAGTCGAGGCCGTCAAGGGCGGCGCCGATGAGCAGTAGATCGGCATCATCGAGCTCGGTGAAGCCGTCCACATCCTTCTGTGGGTTGACCTTTCCCTCGGCGCCCCACACCCTCGGTGCCCCTTCGACGAGCCGTAGCCACTGCATCTCGTAGCGCTCCTCGATCCTCGGAAGCTCGGCCTCTACGTCTTCCACCAGCAGCGCATCGTCTCCGAGCAGCCTCTCGACCTCGGCCATCGCAGCATCGAGATCAGCCTGCTTCTTCGGGAGATCTCGAGGATCGTCGGGGTCGCCGGTGCCAGCGCCTACCCGCTCCGAAGCGGCGGCGTTGCCGACCGTGTCCTGCAACCCGAGCGTCTCGTCGCCACCGAATTCGCCGGACTCGAAGGTCTGGGCAACGTCAGCGCCGACGGGTACTGGGGTGCGAGAGGCCGACCGGGTCGAGGTGCGTGTCCTACTTGGCATTCAAGAACCCTCTCCAATTGCCGGTCAAGTCCTTCGGCTGCACCCATGACCTGCAAGCTGACGAACATATGTTGGTGAAAACTACATAATTTGTAGTCATCCGCGACGGCCCTCCAGAATCTGGAGGATATGTACGCCAGCTCACAGCCCATGGGTTTGACTCCGGACCTGACCTCCTGGGACGAGGGGTTGCAAGCGCTGTGCCACACCGGCAAACGGCCTGGATGGTCCCGCAAACGACCGACAGCTGCCAATTGAATGCAGATTGGCGCGCCATTTTGTGCCAATGGCGCGGGTTCTTTCGAGTCTAGCGACGGACTGCGGCGCGAACGTCGAAGTGCCTCACTTTGGCCAGGACGCCGTCCTCCCAGCCGCCAGCAATCAGGTCGCCGGCTTTGTCGCTGAGGGCTTTGGCCACCGCACCTGCGAAGTGTTTGGCGCGCCCCTCGGCGTCGGCGAACAGGTCGAAGATCGCGAAGTGACCTTCCGAATCCTCGGACTTGAGCGCGGCCCAGTACAGGGTCTCGGGCTCGGTGTCGGCGACCTGGTCGCGACCGGCGGTGAGGAAGGCCTCCAGCTCTGCGGCTTTGCCAGGTGCAGCCGTGAGCGTGATGTACGAAGCGCTGCCGACCGGCATCGACTCGTCGGCCACGTGTTCGGCCAGGGCGACCATGTTGCAGACGTTCTCCAGGACGCCCGGCCAGCCTCCCTCGACCAGAGTCGCAGACTTCTCCGCCAGCGCCGCGGCCACCGGTCCATCGAAATGGGCCTGCCTGCCGGCCTGGTCGGGGAAGACGTCGAAGATTGCGAGCTCGTCGCCGCCTTCGCGGGACAAGGCATACCAGCGCTGCGTCTGGGGCTCGGACTGCTCGACCAGGGTACCGCCAGCGACCAGGAAGGCCTCCAGCTCGGATCGGGCGTCGGGTTTGGCTTGTAGGCGGATCATGTTGACCTTGCTCATGGGAACCTCTCGGTTGGTTGTTGTGACTACCAATCTGCGCTTCGCGGCGGCCCGAGCCCAATACCCGCTGTGTATCGATCGATAACTGGCAGAGTCGGCGCCTTCGGAGCACTCTCCAAGGGGAGGGCGCTCATGGAGCTGCACCAGATCCGATACTTCCTCGCCGTGCACGAGACGCGGAACTTCACTCGGGCCGCCGAGCGTTGTCACGTGAGCCAGCCCGCACTGACGAACGCGATCAAGAAGCTGGAGGCGGAGCTGGACGGTCCTCTCTTCCATCGGGACCGGAGCGGGGCGAAGCTCACGACGCTGGGAGAGATGGTGCTGCCCAGGTGCCGACGCCTGGCCGAGGAGAGCGAGAGCATCTCGCGGATCGCGGGCAATCATCGGCATCTCAAGAAGGTGCCCTTGCGAGTCGGCGTGCTGCGAACCATCGGGCCCAACCGACTGGCACCGTACTTCGAGACCTTCCGCCAGCGGGCTCCCGAGGTGGAGCTGGAGCTCGAGGTGATGTCCCACGAACAGCTGGTGAACGGCCTCGAGGACGCGTCACTGGAGGTCGCTATCGCAAACGTCGACGTAGTCACCATGGACTGGGCGGTTCTGAAGCCGATGTACGCCGAGGACTACGTCGTCGTCCTGCCACCCGGGGATCCCCTGGCCGACCGGCAGTCCATCCCCCTCGCCGACTTGGAGGGCAAACCCTACATCGATCGCCTCGCCTGCGAGCTTCGGGACGTCGTCACCAAGGCCTGTGCGGAGAAAGGCTTCGACCTGTACGCCAACTACCGGACCGAAAACGAGGCCTGGATCGAGTGCCTGGTCCGGGCTGGCGTCGGGGTCGCGCTGATGCCTGAGCACTCCCTGGTCTCCCGCGACACCGTCCGCAGGCGCCTGGTGGATCCCAGCGTGAGTCGGCATATCTCGATGATCCGATCCGCCGACCATCCGACGTCTCCGGCCGCGAAGCTGCTCTGGAAGACCTGGGACACAACATAGGCAACTGGAGGGCGACACCGTTGTCCCGATGCGGGCACGTTCGTGTCAGGAGCTGGCAACCCAACCCAGGGGGAACCACCACTTTCACGTTGGCACACGCCCTGCAAACGGAGAGATGCATCAACGTTCTGGAGTTCTCATGTTGCGGTCCCTCTCCCTCTTGTCCCTCGCCGGTGTCGCCGGCATCCTCTTCGCGTGCAGCCCCATCGAGTACGGCACCACCGCGAGTGACGACCTCGATATCGACCTGCCCGAAGAGGGCCTCGAGCTCGCCATCGCCGTCACCGCCGACATGCCTGCCCGCGACGGCGCCCCCGCTCGTCTGCGTGCTACCCCGAGGCTCTCGGTCGGAATCATCACCGACGATGGCGAAGCCCTCATCCACGGCGAGCTGTGGGACGGCAACGAGCTCCTCATCGAGGCGGACTCCATCGAGAGCACCCGCTGGAACGACGACGAGAAGTACCCCATCCAGGTCCTCTCCCTCAACGCCGAGGCCTTCGAGAACTGCGGCTGGCGGGATCACTGTGAGCGCGACCTGACCCTGGTGCTCACGGGCGCGAGCGGCGAGCTGCTAGAGATCACGGTCGATCTGTCTGTCCACACTGCCGACAAGGAACTGGCCGCCCTCAGCAAGGCTGAGCTGAGCATCACTATCGACTGATTCTGCGGTGTGGCGCGCGCCGACTCCGCGAATACGTCATTCGCAGGCGTCGGTGTCGTCGGCCGATGAACGGCAGATCCCGCGGACCAGATCGACGTAGGGGTCACGGTCGCCCAGCTCGGCGAGCCAGCGGATGGCTTGCTCGCCACATCTGCTGCGGGCTGCAAGCGCGTCGTCGCTGGTTGCACTGGACGGATGGGCTTGATGCGCGAGCTCCGCGTCCCACCAGTCGAGGTAGGCATCCCAGCCCGCAACCGCCTGCTCGATGTTGCGGTCCGGCGTCACCATGGGCTCGAGCACGACGGGCACCCGGTTGTTCCTCTTGCGGATCTGGTAGCGAAGGCGCAACGGCCGATATCCGGGTGCCGAGACCTCGAAGTCCCAGACGTCCCCTCTCGCAAAGGCCGTGAGCTTTCCGGGCTCGGTGTACAGCCCCGGCGATGTCCAGGCGCCCGACTCGCCATTCACGCGATGACGGGTGTTCTCTCTGTCGAATCGGACACTGGCGGTGCCTATCGCTTCTCCGGAGACACTCACGACGGTCACCCACAGCGCGGCGGGATTCTCAGCCTTGGCGACAGAGCCCATCGACAGCGCGATCACACACATCCACATCTTGCCGTTCATCTGCAACCTCCTGGTGCCTGGAAGGGAATACTGGCGGTGGGGAGCAAGCGCTTAGACAGCTCACCGGGAAGCAGGCACTGGTGGGGCAGCTCGACAGACAGGAACCCCGCCCAGGTCACCGCGGTGCGCTTGCCGTGCGCCAGCTCTCGCCGGTCCGTGGCCCAGGTCTTCGGCCCTTCGATGTCCAGGGCCTCGGCCCACGGAGCGGGGCACTCGCGCAGGGCGGTGGGGGCCGAGGTGTCGACGCACCCCAGCGTGGTTTGAACCATCAGGATCTCGCCCAGCCACATGGCATCGAGGCTGTCGCGGAGCAACGGCGGCAGCGGCGCCAACCCTTCGTGCTGTTGGATGGGGAAGGGGTCTGGCGGCGGCTGGACGATAGCGGGGGGCTCGACGACAGCAGGGGGGCTGCGGGGCGCAAGCTGCGAGGAAAAACAACATGCCGCCCCCCTGTGAGAAGTCGAGATCGTCAATCGAGATGTAACGCTCGGCGAGCGGTGGTGTTGTCATTGCTGGTGGCATGCCGTCGGAAGCAGGAGGCTTCAAAATCGCTGGTTGCGAGAGATGATTAGACCAAATGGGATGAATTGGTCAGTTCATATAGCGGAGTTAAAATGGGTATAATCGCCGCATTCTCACCTCATTGCGTTTGCTGTGAGAACGGTTTTGGCCTATTGGGTCAGCATGCCGCTCAAGCCGTTCGACCCGCTCAGGAGGAGACGCGTGACACTGGCTCTCCTCCTCGCCGTGCTGGGATCCCCGGCAGCAGCACAGGAGGTCCAGGGCTTCGTGGAGGTCCGCGGCTCCGCTCTGATCGGCGTCGACGGCGAGGTGCTCCAGGTGGTCGAGCGGGTCCGCCCCACCTTCGAGGCCCCGCTGCACGACCGGGTCAAGCTCTCGACAACCGTCGAGCTCGGCCTGTCCCAAGGCCGGCGCATGCAGGACGAGCTGCAGCGCACACTCGACGAGAGCGATCTGGGTCCGCTGCTGGAGCTGGCCGAGTGCGAGTGGCCCGAGGAAGACAACGCGCTGTTCGACATCTCTTCGGTCGACGACTACCTCTCGGTCGACCGGCTCTTCGTGGACTGGTATCACCCGGCCTTCGATCTGCGCGTGGGCCGCCAGTCCCTGCAGTGGGGCTCGGCGCAGTTCATCAACCCCACCGATCCGTTCCCCGAGGTGCTCTTCACCGAGCCCTGGAAGCCGCGAGCGGGCGTCAACTCCACTCGCATCACTGTGCCCATCGGCGACATGCACCAAGTCCAGGGCGTCGTCGGCACCAACGACACCTTCGACAAGGCCCGCCTCGCGGCACGAGGCACCGTCAACGCCCTGCAGACGGACTTCTCAGTGGTCAGTGCCTACCGCCAGGAAGGCGAGGAGCTGCTCACCGGGGTCGACATCCGCGGAACGCTCGGAGTGGGTTTCTGGGTCGAGGGCGCGCTGCACGCGAAGGGCCTGCTCGGCGACGAGGTCGAGGATGATCTGTACGAAGAGCTCGCCGTCGGCGTCGACTACTCCTTGCCGATCCTCGACATGTTCCTGGTCTCGGCGCAGTACTACCGCGACGGGGCCGGATCCACCGACCCAGGCCAGTACAACCTCTCGGTAATGGCCTCGGGCGTCGAGATCCCCACTTGCGGCGACATCCCGGAGATTCCCGGCGTCGAGACGCCCGATCCTTCCGACCTGTTCGGGACCGACGACGGCACCGTCGACCCCTTCGCTCCTCGCTTTGCGGGCCAGAACTACGGCCTGCTCACCGCTATGGTCGCGTTCAATCCCGAGGTTTCGGCCAACGCGGCTTGGCTGCAAAACTTCGACGATGGCACGTCCATCCTCGTGCCCACGGTCTCCACCCAACCCGTGGGCTCCCTGGAGATCAGCGTCTCTGCGCAGATCCCCGTAAAAACCTGGGGCAACGGCGGCGAGTTCTCGCCCCGTCCCCGCGATCTGGTCCTGGAGGTGCCCGTTGCCCCAGGACTCGATCCTCTGCAAGTCGATCTAGCTGGCCTGGTCCCGGAAGCGTCCGTCTTCCTCTGGACCCGGGTTGGCTTCTGAAGGAGGCCCCCATGGGCATCTGCGAGCTCAAGAACGTCAACAAGGACTACGGCACCGGACCCGCGCGGGTGGCTGCGCTCAAAGACATCACCCTGACCATCGACCCGAAAGAGTTCACGGTGTTCTCCGGCCCGTCCGGCTCTGGAAAGACCACACTTCTCAACCTGGTCGGCTGCCTCGATGTGCCGACCGCCGGCACGGTCTACATCGACAACACCGACGTGGGCACGCTCACCTCCCGAGCGCTGGCCGCTCTGCGCGCCAAGAACATCGGCTTCATCTTCCAGTCCTTCAACTTGATCCCGGTGCTCACCGCTCAGGAGAACGTCGAGCTCGCCCTGCAGCTAACCGGCTTCAAGGGCGACAAACACAAGGTCGCCGCTGAACTGCTGAACGACGTGGGGCTCGGGGATCTGCTACACCGACGCCCCGACCAGCTCTCCGGTGGTCAGCAACAGCGCGTGGCCGTGGCCCGAGCCCTGGTCAAGAAGCCCAGCATCGTCATCGCCGACGAACCGACCGCCAACCTCGACACCGAGTCCGGCGCCAACGTGCTCGACATCATGAGGGAGATGAACGAGAAGTTCGGGATCACCTTCCTTTTCTCCACCCACGATCCGCGCGTCATGGAGCGGGCCAAGCGCATCATCACCCTCCAGGACGGCGCCGTCATCGAAGACGTCCGCCAGAACGGGGGGCAGTGATGTTCCTGTTTCGTTTTGCGTTTCTGAACCTGTTCCGCAACCCGCGACGGACCGCGCTGTCGCTGGTGAGCGTGGTGGCCGGGGTCGCGGTTTACATCTTCGGCCAGGGGGCCATCGGAGGCGTAAAAGAGAACGTTCTTCGCGCCCAGATCGACAGCGTCTCCAGCCACGTGCAGATGCTGCCGGCCGACTATCCCACCGACATGATGAGCCAGCCCATCGACGGTCTCTACGAGGTCGACTCCGAGGCATCGAGCTGGCTCGACGAGAGCGCCGAGGCCTGGACCCCGAGGGTGATGTTCAGCCCCGACGCCATCTACAAGGCCGACTCCCTGCGCGTGAAGGGCATCGGCTTCGCCCCCACAGACGAGGATGTCTTCCCTCGAAAGGGCTGGAAGATCGCTGGCAAAGTCCCGGTAACGGCCGCCGACGGAGTGCTCGTCGGCAAGGGCCCCGCCAATCTGCTCGACATCGAGCCCGGTGACTGGATCACGGTCCGGGCACGCACCGTCTCAGGGGCCATCAACGCGCTTCAGATACCCGTGGCTGGCGTCGTCTCCACCGGCTCGCCCATCGTGGACAGCGCCGCCATCCTCTTCCCCTGGGAGCTCTCCAACCAGCTGATCCGCCACGGTGAGAGCACCTCGCACCTGCACGTTCGCCTCCACGACCGCGACACCGCGGACAGCTACGGGGCCGAGCTCGGCACCCGCATCGGAGAGCACGTCCAGCACCAGACCTTCATCAGCGAGACCGCCGAGATCATGAGGCTGCAGGATCTGCGTCAGCGCATCCTCAACTTCGTGGCGTTCTCGCTGCTCGCCATCGCCGCGACCGGCATCGCCAACACCATCCTCATGGCGGCCTACGAGCGGTTCCGGGAGATCGGCACCCTGCAGGCCATGGGCATGAACCGCGCTTCGGTGATCCAGCTCTTCCTCATCGAGGGAGGCTATCTCGGGGTGCTGGGGGGGCTGATCGGCGGCGCCATCGGGGGCTCGGCGGTCTACTACTGGTCCACCGTCGGCATCGATCTGACCTCGATGCTGGAGTCCACCGGCGATGTGAACAACAACATCCCGTTCTCGGCGATGCTGTACTTCGAGTTCCGGCCCGATGTCGTGGTCTTCGGCGTGCTCATCGGACTGCTGATTGCCTTGGGCTCCTCGGTCTATCCCGCCATTGTGGCCTCTCGAATGAACCCTGCCGACGCCGTGAGGGGGTGAGCCATGTTGCTGATCATCCGTCTGGCCTTCCGCAACGCCCTGCGCAACGTGCGCCGCACCCTGCTCACCGCGTCCACCGTGCTCTTTGGCACCGCCATGCTCGTGCTGGTGATGGCCTGGGTCGGAGGCATCTTTGGTGGGGTCTTCAAGGATGCCACCGCCTCCATCGGTCACGTGCGCGTGATCGACCCCGACTATGCGGCTCGGGAACAGCTGATGCCCCTGTACGAGAACATCCCCGCCGCCTCCGAGCTCGCCGCCGAGATCGAGACGATCGAAGGGGTGACGGCGGCCTATCCGGTCGTGAGAGCAGGTGTCGCAGTGAGCGCCGGAGACGAGCTCGGTGACGCCTTTGGACTCGCGTTGGGCGCACCCTTGGAGTTCTTCTCCGACCAGCTCGACATCGATTCGAAGATCATCGACGGTGGATGGTTCACCGACGGAAAGGGCGAGGTGGTGATCGGCCGCCGACTCGCTGCGAAGGCCGGCGCCGAAGTGGGGGACGAGATCCTGTTGCTCGGACAGACTCAGGACGGTTCCATCTCGCCCATCAAAGGCACGGTTGTGGGCATTGCCTCGGCTGGCTATTCGCTGATCGACATGCAGGCCTTCGTCACCCTCGAGAAGATGCAGTGGCTGACCGACATCGACGATGGAGCCATCGAGCTGTTGGTCTATGGCGACAACTACGAGGACGCGGTGAAGCTCGCGGAGGAGGTGCGCGCGCTACCAGGCACCTCAGGGCTGCAGGTCCAGGCCTGGAACGAGCGGGAACCCTGGGCGCAGATGATGGGCATCTCCGGCTTCATCCAGGCCTTTGTCTCCGCGATGTTGGTCTTCATCACTGCGTTGGCCATCTGGAACACCATGATGATGAGCGTGCTCGAGCGCACCGGCGAGATCGGAGTGATGCGGGCCATGGGGCTCACCGGCTTCGGGACGGTCATGTTGTTCGTGCTCGAGGCGATGTCCATCGCGGTGCTCGGCGGAATCGTCGGCGTCGCTCTGGGGTCGATCCCTGCGTACTACCTCGAACTCAACGGCATCACCCTCGGGGAAGCAGTCACCGAAAAGATAGGAGGGGACTTCGCTATCAGCGCAACAATGTACCCAGATCTGACCTTCCTCATCATCGGCAAGGCCCTGCTCCTCGGCCTGGTGATGGCCATCTTCGGAGCGGCGGTGCCGGCTATTCGCGCCGCTATGATCCAACCTGTCACAGCAATGCGCGCCCGGAGGTGAGCATGTCCATCCGTACTTTCTGCCAGTCCGTGTTCTTCGGCATCCTCCTGGCCCTGCCCGCTTCGGGTCTCGCACAGGAGACACCCGTCGAGGCTTCGCCGGATGCCTACCCCGACGTGAAGGCCCTGCTCAGCGGCTTCGAAGACAACCTGAACTTCGAGTCCCGCACCACCAAGATGACCATGACCGTGGCCACTTCCCGCCGCACTCGGGTCTACGAGATGAAGGCGTTTGGTCGGGGGCTCGACGACGCGGCCATCGAGTACCTCAGTCCGGCCCGGGACGCCGGCACCCGGATGCTGCGCAAGGGCGACGAGATGTGGCTGTACATGCCCTCGGTCGAGAAGACCCAGAAGATCTCCGGACACATGCTGCGCCAGGGAATGATGGGCTCCGACATGTCGTACGAGGACATGACCGGGTCGACGGACTGGGACGAGGTCTACGATGGCAAGATCACGGGCAAGGACAAGCTCGACGGCCGCGATCACTGGGTGGTCGAGCTCATCGCCAACGACGACTCGGTCTCGTACCCCAAGCGCATCTCCTGGGTGGATGTCGAGACGCTGATCCCCAGCAAGCAGGAGCTCTACGCGCTGTCCGGAATGCTGGTGAAGACCTGGGAGATGTCTGAGGTGCAGGAGTTCGAGAATGGGCGGCGCTTCCCGATGAAGATGCGCATCATCGACAAGCTCAAAGAGGGTTCCTACACCGAGATCCACACCACCGAGCTGGACTTCAAGGTGGAGCTGACCGACGAGGTCTTCTCGATGCGCTGGCTGGAGCGCTAGAGCGGCGGGTCTTCTCGGTGCGAACCGACCAGCTCGCGCAGGGACCAGCCCTCCCAGGCAAAGGCCACCAAGCCCAGGGCGGTGGTGAACAGGAGCACCACGGCGTGCAACCCCAGCGCGAAGGCGGTGGCCACCGGCTTGGTGATGCCCAGCAGCGTGAGGGAGCCGACACTGGCCACCTCGAAGGCACCGACATAGGCCGGCGTGGGTATCAACACGATGGCCAGCACGGTCGCCGACCAGTTGGCGAGGACGAGCTCCACCGTCGGCTCCAGACCGGCCATTCCCCGCATCGCGAACGCGCAGTAGGTCGCCGCGGTGGTCCAGACGAGCACCGTGCCGAGCAGGGCCTGGGCGCCTCGACGCGGATTGGAAATCAACAGGGCCGTGCCGCGGACGAACTGGTCCCCCTGGGTCCGGACTCGGGCGGCCACGGTCGGTGACACACGGCCGACCGATGCCGCGATCCAATCGACCATGCGCTCCCCGAGAAGGGCCGAGGTCAACACGCCGCACACACCGAGGACCGCCGCACCACCGAGCGCACGGCGCCCAGCGGTGACCAGGTCCACCCCGTTCAGCTCCAGGGTGTGGGACGGATCGACCACAATCGCGGTGACCAGGAGCAGCCCCGCGAGGCCGAGCACGTCCAGTACTCGCTCGACCAGGACAGCGGCGAGGGCGCTGCCCAGCGGTATCTGATACCGATCCACCAGGAGCCAAGGCCTCACCGCTTCGCCCAGGCGCAGGGGCGCCACGACGATAGCCAACATGCCGACCGCCATTACCGAAGCGTGCTGCCGAGCGCCCAGTGGGGCGTCCAGCAGCGCCTGAAATCGCCAGACCCGGGCGATGAAGGAGGCGAACATCGTGACGACCACCGGGATCAGCCAGGCCGCCTCGTAGGTTGCCAGGGCCGTGACCGAGCTGGCGAGGTCCAGATCCCAAACAACCGCCACCAGGCAGGCCAGGGCTAGGACGCCTCCGACAGCCAGCCGCCACTTCATCCGGATCGCGCGCTCATCTCGCCGAGGGTAGCACGGACGGCGGTGTTCGGCTTCGCCTGGCGCCTGGCTTCGACTAAGATGGTGCGGATGTCAGATCAGTCCATAGGCGCACCTGCGAGGCGGGTGGTGATCATCGGTGGGGGGCTAGCCGGGCTCGCCGCAGCGTATGACCTGACTCGGAGCGGCGCCGATGTCACCGTGCTCGAGGCGGCGCCTACTCTCGGGGGGCTCGCGAGCTCCGTCCAACTCGGCGGCCGCGCCGTCGAGCGCTTCTACCACTTCGTCTGCGCCAACGACCACCACCTGGAACAGCTGGTGGCCGACCTCGGCCTGCAGAGCAAGCTCTCCTGGCATCCCACCAGCACGGCCTTCTACTACGACGGCCAGCACTACAACTTCGGGAGCCCGCTCGACCTGCTCCGGTTCCGGCCGGTCCCCCCGCTGCAGCGCCTGCGCTTCGGTCTGCACGTGACCCGTTCTCGCTACCGCCAGAGGTGGCGTGAGCTGGACCGAATCCCAGCCCGGGAGTGGTTGATCGAATGCGTCGGACCCGAGGCCTACGACGTCATCTGGCACCCCCTGCTCAAGGTGAAGTTCGGTGATGAATACCGAAACATCTCGGCGGCGTGGATCTGGCACCGGATCTGGCGGGTGGCGGCATCGCGTCGGCACCTCTGGAGCCGCGAGCTCATGGGATGTTTGGAGAACGGCTCCGCCACTCTGGTCGACGCGCTCACGCAGTGGCTCCAGGCCCAGCCCAACGCCAAGGTGGTCACCAACGCGCGTGTCGAGCCGATGCAGGTGAAGGGCAATCGGGTCGAGCAGGTCGTCGCGAGCGGCCGCGTCTACCCCGCCGACACCGTGGTCTCGACAGTCGCCTTGCCCGTGCTCGACCAACTGGTCCCGGGACGAACCGACCCCTATTTCGAGAACATCCGCGGGGTCGGGTACATCGGCGTGGTGTGCGCCCTGATGAGCCTGAAGCGGCCGTTCAGCCACCACTTCTGGACCAACATCAACGACCCTCGCATCAGCTTCAACGGAATCATTGAGCAGACCAACCTGAACCGAGACCTGCGAGAGGCGGGGTTAAACGTGCTCTACGTGCCCTTCTACATCCCGACTAGCGACCCGCGGTACACGGCATCGGACGAGGAGCTGGCAGAGGAGTACATCCGGATGCTCACCCTGATGAGGCCGGACTTCGGGCCGGACTGGATCGACGATTTCCAGGTCTACCGGGCTACCCACGCACAGGCGGTCTACGTGACGGGATTTGCCGACCAGATACCCGATCACCAGTCTTCGGTGGACAATCTCTTCGTCACGGACTCCACCCAGTTCTACCCCGAGGATCGCACGCTGAGCGCAGCCATCCAGCAGGGTCGCGCCGTGGCTCGGATGATCGCCCGCAAGGCCGCCCGCCCTTGAGCCTGGTCCGGCCCTCGTGCCCGCTGTGTGAGGGCGCTGCGTTCAGCCTCGTCTACAGAGGGACCATCACCGACCCGGACTCCGATCCGGCGCCGTACTTCTCCTCGGGCCGAGACCGCGTGGGTCACTTCGATATCGTGCGCTGCGATGGCTGTTGCCTGGTCCAGATGCGTCCACGAGACGATGACGAGACCCTCGCGCGCACCTATGCCGCCCTGCAAGACCGCACATACGACGCCGAGGATGCGCAGCGGACGTACACCGCTCGATCCCACCTGGACTTCGTCAATCAGCACCGACCGCATGGCCGCCTGCTCGACATCGGCTGTGCCACGGGGACCTTCGCGCGCGCCGCGCAGGCCGACGGTTGGCACGTCACCGGCATCGATGCCTCGTCCTGGTACATCGAGCAGGCCCAGGAGCGGTGTCCGGGAGCCACGTTCGTGGCAGGGAAGATCGAGGAGGCCCAGTTCGAACTCCAGGGATTCGATGCCATCACCCTCTGGGACACCCTCGAACACCTTCCCGACCCCGTAGGGATCGTCCGCCGGATCGGGAAGTGGTTGAAGCCAGGTGGCATGCTGTTGCTCAACGTCCCGAACGCGGACAGCGGCGTGGCGCGCATTCTCCGGCGTCGGTGGGTGCTGCTGCTGCGCGAGCACCTCTGGTACTACTCGCCCCAGACGATCGCACGGCTGCTCGACCAGACGGGGTTCGCCTGTGTCGAGACCCGCTCCAACCGGGTGCACTTCTCTTTCGCGGGCGTACTCGGCCGACTGGCCCAGTACCCGGTGGTCTCGCGTCGTCTGGCCGAATCAATCGCTCGAACCTCGGTAGGACGCATCCATCTCCGCTTCCCGATCGGTGAGATGAACGTCGCCGCCAGGCGGGTCGACGCTGGTTGAGGGCGGGCCAATGCTGCGATGGGATGCCCGAAGCCTGTGCTTGGTGCTGATCGCAGTGGGAGTCGCGCTCACCGTGCTCTTCGTGGTGGTCGGCATGCCTCCGCCCGGCTCCGACGACGCCTGGTACAAGGGACCGGCGGCGTCCCTGGCGATGTACGGTCGGATGGCCAACCCGGGCCTCACAGAGGTGTTCGAACGGGCTGACGAGATCTCGGCGGTCTACCCCCAGCTGGCTGAGGTCTTCATGGCGGGCTTCTACGCCGTCTTTGGAGTGAGCCGGCGCACATCCATCGCCTGGGACATGACGATCCATGTGCTCGCGACGCTAGCCATTGCCACCACCGGGCTGCGACTCACGCGGGGATTCGAGATCGACGCGACGGTCGCCTGGTGGGCTGCTCTCGTGACGGGCCTGGTCTGGCTCGGCGGTCACCGGCTGCTCGACCGACTCGAGGCCGTGGGTCTCCTCTTTGTCTGGCTCGACCTGGCGCTCCTGCCCTATCGACGGTTCACCGCGTCTCGGGCGGCGCTCGCGGGAGTGTTCGCTGGCCTCGCCGGTCTGTGCGCACCCTGGGCTGGAGTCCTGGGAGGGGCGCTGATCGCTGGCCGCGCTCTCGCAGACGCCTGGACCGGCACGCTCCGGAGCCTTCTCCTGGCAGTTCCCACCATCGCGGCGGGGGCCGTCACGACGATTGGCCTGTTCTCGTTGTGGGCGGTGGGAATGGAGTGGCTCTACCCTGGGATCCTCGACGAACAGTTCTTCGGCGCCATTCGGGCCACCCAGATCTACGAGGGTTCGGCGTCTAGCAGCCCGGCCACAATCCTGGCGTTCGCGGCCCGGAACCTGTTCGTCGAAGCTACGGTGGTTCCGGGGCTCCTGCTGGCAGTCCTCTGGCTTCCGGTGGCCTTCCGAAACCTTCCCGAGGCCAAGGGCGAGGCGGCGGCGGCCACCAGACGTCTGGCCATCGCGCTGACGGTAACGGGCGTCGTTGCCATGTGCGCCAGCTCCTTGTGGAGACCCACGACCTATTTCTACCTATGGGCATCCGCCCAGCTCGTGATGCCAGGGCTCACGCTGGTTATCGCACGCTTCTTGCGGGCGGGGGACCGACTGATCCCGGCCAGTGTCGCCGCTGTGGCCTGGGCAGCCGTGGTGCTGACCATCGGTGCCGCCTTCCTGAGCGGCCCGCGGGAACGCCTGGATGGCGCCCATGCCGCGCTCAGGGAGATCGTCCCCCCGGGCGAGCGCGTGGCCGTGACCACGACGCACTGGATCGCGTTCCAAGGCCGCAACCCTTGGGGAGACGCCGCCGCGCTGTACAAGTTCGACCCGACCCTGATCTCCACCTTCGACTGGCTGATCCTTGGCACCGGGAAGGGCCGGGACCGGCCCGAGCAGATCATGGACCAGTTCGAACTGGTGGACTCAGTACAGACAGACATCCCCACGCAGCTCACCTACGGATGGGCCGTGTATCGACGGGTTCGACCAGGTGCGGTTCGGGAAAACGACAAACGCTAGCCATGTTCGGGGAGGGTGCCGACTCCTGCTCAAACCGAGCAGCGATGCGCCGATGATACGGTACGGGCTGAAGTCGGCACGCCCTCAGCGAGAGGCAAAGGATGGCGCAGATGGATCTTGTCGTTTGTGAGGCGGCGACCCACCCTGTCGATGGTCCTATGCTGCTTCGTCGCGCTGGGGCCGGCGAGTTCGTCCGCTGCAACGCGTCATTCAGGGCCGCACTGGGTCTCGATGACGCAGAGCTCGCGAAGGCGCCGTTCCTGGATTGGCTGCATCCCGCCGACGTCGATGTCGCCCGCGCCACGTTGGAGAACTCGCAGGCGTTCTGTCGCGTCCGCCATCGCACCTCGCGCGGGGGCTTTGTTCCTCTGAAGGTGAGAGCGACCGTACACGATGGCCAATCGGTCATCCTCGCCCGTTTCGTCGACCCCCAGCTGGAGGTCGTGGGGCCCCAGGACACCGACGACGAAGCGACGGTGGTCGGAACGCTCCACACGATCGCGCGGATCGTGGAGGACGAGAACCCCGGCTACAAGTGCTCCATCCTCCTGGTCGCCGACGGGCACTTCGTCCGCGGCGCGGGTCCCAGCCTCCCCGAGGAGTACAACGCAGCCATCGACGGGTTCGCCATCGGTCCGACAGTGGGCTCCTGCGGCACGGCTATCTACTGGAACGTGCCCGTCATCGTGGAAGACATCCAGAACGATGCACTCTGGAAGCCGTTCGCCGAGCTCGCAAAGCGCGCCGGCGTGTACGCGTGCTGGTCGCATCCGTTCGCCAGCAGCTCAGGAGGTGTCCTCGGTGCCCTGGCTCTGTACTCACCGGTGCCGCGCGCGCCCACCCCCGAGCTGCTCGGACGGTTGCGGGCAGCCGCTCGCATGACCGGTCTCGCGGTGGAGCGCGGTCGCGCCGAGGAGGCCTTGAGGACCCAGAGACTGCGCGAACTCCAGCTCGAAGAGCAGCTCCGACAGGCGGCCAAGATGGAGGCACTCGGGGTCCTCGCCAGCGGCGTTGCCCACGACTTCAACAACGTCCTGACCGCCATTCTCGGGAATGCGGAGTTGGCCGCCGATCTCTTGCCAGAGACCTCCGAGGTCCAGCCGATGCTCACTGACGTCGTCGCGGCCAGTCGGCGCGCCGGTCAGTTCTGCAAGCAGATGCTCGCCTATGCGGGCCGCGGCAGCGTCGTGGGTGGGCACTTCGACGTCGCCGCCCTCCTCACGGAGCTGAAGAGTCTCGTCACTGCAGCATCGAAGAACACTACCGTCGAGTACGATCTGCTCGCCGAGCCGGTGTACGTGCACGGAGACGAGGGACAGATCCTTCAGGTGGCCCTGAACCTCGTCACGAACGCCGTACAGGCCATCGGGGAGGCGGAGGGGCACGTTGTTGTCAGGCTGGACCGCGCGTCCTACGATCAGCAGGCCCTTCGACGAATCGCGCCGCAGATGAGGCTCGCGCCAGGAGAGTACGCACGCCTGGAAGTGACCGACACCGGCCCGGGAATGGATGCGGCGACGGCCGCCCGGATCTTCGACCCCTTCTTCACTACCAAGCCCACCGGCACCGGCCTCGGCCTCTCGGCGGTACAGGGCATCATCAGTCGCCATGATGGAGCGCTCCAAATGCAGACCGAGGTGGGGAAGGGCACGACCTTCACGGTTGTCTTCCCCATTGTCGATGCCCCACAGGTCTCGCTCCCCGCGCCGTCGGCCCATGGACCGGCGACGAGCGTCAAGGGCATTCTCGTCGTGGATGGCGAAGCGTCGCTGCGCACCATTCTCGGCAGGCGGCTTCGACATAGCGGGTTCGAGATCTTCGAGGCCGAAGATGGAGAGCAGGCACTCGACGTCTTCAGGGCTCACGCCGACGCGATTGGATGTGTGCTCCTGGATCTCGGGCTACCTGGACGATCCCCAGAGGACGTGCGCGAAGCGATACGCGCGGTGAGAGAGGATGTGCCGATCGTACTGATGAGCGGGGGCGGCGACCAAGAGGTCGGCCAGCAACCCGGTGATGGCGCGATCATGGAAGTTCTGCACAAGCCGATCACGACCGCGGCTTTGCTGAGCGCAGTGCGAAAGGCGACCGCGTCCGAAGAGTGAGGACCGACTATCGGCGGTGACGCAGTACCAACAGTGCCACCAGTGTCCGCGAGAGTGGACGCGGTGGAGAGACGCCTACGCTCTCGTCGAATAGCGGTAAAATGTTATCGTAAAACGATATATTCTTATCGACAAGCAGCATCTACGGGGTAGATCCATCTGTATTCGGGGGGCTCGTGGAAGGCATCGTGTGGCGCGCAAATCTGCTTCGCGTGTTTGTGGGGCTCACGGCTCTGATCTCCGTCGTCGAACTAGTCTTCGGTCTGGGCCTGGCCTGGAACGACGCGAGTGTGCCCGCGACCCACTGGACGCTGACCGGGCTCTCGTCGGCAACCCATGTGGCGGTGGTGCTCTGGGCTTGCTGGCAGATCAACTGGCTACTGATCGGATATCGCGCCGGCGCGTTCTTTACCGAGGACGCCGTGAATTACCTGGTGCGTTTCGGTGGAGCCCTGATCGTCTATGGCCTGCTCCCACACGTTGCACTGAATGGGTCGGGGATGCGGGGGGGCCTGCAGCTGAGCTGGGATCTGGTGGCAGTCGGCCTGTTCATTACCGTACTGGGACTGATCCAGCGCGAGGGCGTGCGGCTCCGCGAGGAGCAGGAGTTGGTGATCTGATGCCCATCGTTGTGCGGCTCGACGTGATGCTCGCCTTGCGGCAGATGAAGTCACAGGAACTGGCTCGTGCCATCGGCATCACACCGCAGAACCTGTCGGTGCTCAAGTCGGGGCGGGCGCGTGCAATTCGGTTCTCCACGCTCGAGGCGATCTGCGCCACATTGCAGTGTCAGCCTGGAGATCTGCTGGACTACGTAGCCGACGACTGACGGAGCGCCAGAGCCGGTCGACCTCACTCTGGCGCTGGAGTGCCCACCGTGCGCTTCCATTCTTCGCGGTGCAGGATGCGCAGCCAGAATCCCGCTACCGAAGCCGAGGCGCCGTCGATCATGATGTAGACCACCGGCACGACCACCAGGGTGAAGACCGTCGCGGCGCTCAGGCCGCCGATCATGGTCAGGGCCATGGGGGCCATGGTCTCGGAGCCCTGACTCCTGCTCAGGGCCATCGGCATCATCGCCATCGCGGTGGTGATCGAAGTGATCAGGACCGGGCGCAGGCGAGTGGAGGAACCCTGAATGACGGCGTCGTGCAAGGACAATCCCCGGCCGCGCAGCTGGTTGATGTAGTCGACGAGCACGATGCCGTTGTTGACGACGATGCCCGAGAGCATCACCAGTCCCATGAAGGAGGCGACCGAGAGCGTGGTGCCGGTGAGGAAGAAGATCCAGATCACGCCGATGACCGCCAGCGGCATCGTGAACATGATGGTCAGCGGGTAGCTGAAGCTTTCGAACTGGCTCGCCATCACCATGTAGACCATCAGGATCGCCAGCATCAACGCCATGGTGAGCTGCGTGAAGGCGTCGACCATGTCTTCGTACTGGCCGCCGTACTCGATGGCGTAGCCTGGCGGAAGATGGGGGATCATCGGGTCCACCGCGTCGGTGACATCCGCCATGACACCCCCGAGGTTGGCGCTGTCGAGGTCGGCGGTGACCCGCACGACGCGAGACTGGTTGATGCGCTCGATCTTGATGGGTCCGGTGCCCTCCTCGATGGTGGCGAGCTGGCCGAGGGGGACGCTGCCGCCCATCGGTAGCGTGATCAGCGTCTGGCGCAGTGCCGCCTGACTGGAGCGCCAGGCCTCGGCGTAGCGCACGCGAACGTCCACTTCGTTGCCGGCTTCCCGCAGTCGGGTGGCGATGGTGCCGAGGGTGGCGGTCTTGAGCTCGTTGGCGACCTGGCCCACGGTGAGGCCGTACATCGCGGCCTTGGCGCGGTCGATGATGATGTGTCGCTCGGGTTTTGCCTTGCTCATCGAGGTGTCGATGTCGACGAGTCCGTCGATGTCTGCAATCCGCTCGACGACGCGCTCCGACCAGGCCTGGAGCACACTGAACTCCGAGCCGTAGAGCAGGATCTCGACGGGTTTTGCACCCCCGCCCATGCCGCCCATGTCGAGGAACTCGAACTTCATGCCCTCGACGGTCGGCAGTGCCTTTCGGATCTGCGCCTTGAGCTCGTCATTGCTGGGGACGGCACGGTCTTTTTTGGGCTTGAGCCGCGCGAAGACCACTGCCTCGTGCACGCCCGACGGGCTCGTCGCCGACAGCCCACCACCCACGTCGTTTTCGTCGACGCCCAGCGAGGTGCCGATGGTGATGATGTCGTCGAAGCGATGCAGCGCCTCTTCGATCCGGGCGGTGACCTCGGCTGTCTCGTCGAGGGCTGTTCCGATGGGCAGAGCGGCCTTTCCGATGAGAATGGGGTCGTCGCCGGCCGGCATGAACTCGGTATCGAGGAAGGGCACCAGACACATCGTGAACATCAGCGCCATTGCGACGAGCACCAGCGTGCTCTTGCGATGCCCCACACACCAAGTCAGCATGCGGGTGTAGCGAGCTCTGAATCGCGAGAAGCGGCCTCCTTCGCGGAGCACGTGGCCGCTCTCGCTGGCGCTGAAGAAGACGCTTGCGAGCATCGGCACGATGGTGAGCGCGACAAATAGAGAGCCAAAGAGGGCTGCGGCGACGGTGATGGCCAGGCCGCTGGCGAGCTGACCGGCGAGGCCCTGGCTGAACAGGATCGGCAGGAAGACGACCATGGTCGTGAAGGTGGAGGCCGTGATGGCCATGCCGACTTCGCGGGCGCCGGTCTTTGCGGCGTCGTGGCGGCTCTTGCCCTCCTCCAGGTGTCGGAAGATGTTCTCGATCACCACCACGGCGTTGTCGACGAGCATGCCGACGCCCAACACCAGGCCGCCCATGGTCATCATGTTGAGCGTGTCGCCGGTCACATAGATGGGGATGAAGGTGGCCAACAGCGACAGTGGGATGACCACGGCGATGGTCAGGGTGGGGCGAAGCGAGCGCAGGAAGAGGTACATCACCATGATGGCGAGCAGGGCTCCAGCGACGCCGTTCTGCCAGACTGCATCGCCCATCTGCTCGATGAGAAGCCCCATGTCGAAGAGCAGCCCGAAGTTGATCTCCTCGGGCATCACCCGGTCGACGGCTTCGAGCTCGGCGATGTAGCGGTCGCGGAGCTGGAGCGGATTGGCCCCGGACTCCCGCAGGATCATGAGCATCAGGCTCTCGAGGCCGTTGCTGCGCACGAAGTTGCGAACATCTTTGGTGCTGCGGGTCACCTCGGCGACCGACTCCAGGCCGATTGGAGCGCCGGTGCTGCGGGAGACACCCACCGAGATCTGGCGGATCTCGTCGACACTGGTGAACTGACCCGTCGTGCGCAGCAGCAGCTCCTTGCGGTCCTCGACCTGTCGACCTGCGGGCAGGTTCAGGTTCTGGGACATGAGCGCCATCGCTACCTGCTGCAGGGTGACGCCGGTGCCCTGCAGAGCGCTGCGATCGACATCTACCCGCACTTCCTCGACGCGCCCCCCGAGGAATGGGGCCTGGGCGACGCCCTCGAGACGCTCGAGTCGGGGTTGTACCGAGTTTTTCATCAGCTCTTTGAGCGCGATGGTGTCGGCCATGCCGGTGACGATGTACCCAGCCTGGGGCAGGTTCGTGAGGTTGAACTTGATGACCACAGGCGCCTCGACATCCTGTGGCATGAACGGCTCGATCATCGCGACCGACTCGCGGATGTCGGCGGCGGCGGCGTCCAGATCGGTGCCCCACACAAAGTCCACCATCAGGAAGCAGACATCCTCCTGGGAGATGGTGCGGATCTGCTCGACGCCGCTGATGGACGCCAGTGCACCTTCGTAGTTCTTGGCGATGATGCTCTCCACTTCTTCGGAGGGCGCGCCGGGGTAGCGCACCATCACCGAGAGGGTGGGAAAGCTCACGTCGGGCAGCAGATCCATGCCCAGCCGGGTGAGGCTGACGATGCCCATCACCATCACGATCATCACCAGCATGGAGATGGCGACGGGACGGTCCACCGAGAAGTCGGTGATCCTCACTGCTGCACCTCGACCAGGGCGCCGTCCGGCAGGCCAAAGGCGCCCTCCACCGCGATCTGTTCGCCACCTTCGAGGCCGTCGAGGATCTCGGTCCACTCGACGCCCACGAGGCCGACCTCGACCGAGATGCGGCTGCCGATCCCCCCGTCGACAGCGATCACGTAGGGTCCGTCGACGCCGTCGAGTACGGATGCTCGGGGCACTGCAATGACCTCGTCGCGCCGCTCGACGACCAGCTGTGCCGTACCGTGGATCCCAGCGCGCACGACGTGCTCGGGGTTGTCTGCGACGACGCGCACCGGGAAAGTGCGAGTCGTGGGATCTGCCGCGACACCCACCGATTCGATGGTGGCGGGCAGACCCTCGTCGGGGAGCAGGTCGGCCACCGCCGCTACTCGGATGTGGGCGGCCATGCCCGCTTTTAGCTTCACGATGTCGCGGTCGGTGACGTGGAGGTCCATGCGCACGGTGTCGAGGTCCACCACCCCTACGAGTCCGCCCGGTCCGGCGAGGGGACTGGCCGTCATGGGGTTGTAGAAGTCGCCTTGTTCGCCACCGACAACCGAAACGATGCCATCGAAGGGGGCCTTGAGCACGCCTCCGCTGACCTGCTCCCGAGCCAGACCCAGGGCCGCGTTCGCCTGGGCGCGCTGCAGCTCGGCCATTTCCATGCCAGCCTGGGCCTGTTCGTGTTGCTGCGGCGTGAGGGTGCCGCGCTCGTGCAGGGTCTGGGCGCGCCCGTAATCGTTGGTTGCGGTTCCGACGCCGAGCTCGGCCAGTCGCAGCGCCGCACGGGTCTGCTCGAGCTGGAGCATGGCGACATCGAGGTCCATGCGCGCGAGTACTTGGCCTTCTGTGACCTTGTCACCGACCTTTACGTCGAGCTTCTTGATCTTGCCGGGGGCCGTCGGCAGCAAGTGGACCGACCGTCCGGCCTCGACGGTACCGGTGAGCTCGAGGGTGTGCTCGACGTCGTGTGCGCTCACTTCGGCGACCTTGACCCGCGAGCGGAACTGGTCCTCTTCGACCGTTGCCGAACCTGGCAGCACGCAGCCAGCGAGGGTGAGCAGTGCGGTGAGGGGCACTCGGAATCGGCGCGCCTTCATGGTGTCTCCTCGGGGTCGATCCCCAGGGCTTTGTCGAGGGCGGCGGCCGTGATGTGCACGCGGGTGCGCGCCTGAAGTACCGACAACTTTGCTCCCGCGGCGGTGGCCTGGGCGGTGAGCAGCTCGGTGTTGTTCACCATGCCCTGTTCGAAGCGCTCTTGCTCGAGCTGGAGGGCCTCCTCGGCCTGCTCGAGTCCGACCTCGGCCACCTCGACCTCGGCGATGGCCTCGTCAACGGAGTAGATCGCCGTCTGAACCTCGACGGCCATCATCTCGGTGAGAAGCTCCTTTTGGGCGGATAGCTGGCGTTTCTGAGCGCGGGTGGCCCGGTTGCGGTGCAGCGCCTGGCCCCGGTCCCAGAGGTTCCAGCTGGCGGCCACGGTGATGTCGGCGCTGCGATACCACTCCTGCTCGAGCGCGTAGTTGGGGTTCTTCCAGTTCATATTGCCCATCGCCACCACTGACGGCAGCCATGTAGCCCAGGTCGCCGCGGCGTATTGGTTCATGGCGTCGACGCTGTCGGAGAGCGCGGCCAGATCGGGGCGACTCGCCCTGGCCTGCTGGAGGGCAAGCGCCTGGTCGGTCGCTCCCATCGCCGTGGGCGGGTCGGCGTCGACCAGCTCGAGGGTCTCGTCCGCGGGCAGTCCCAGGGTCGCTTTGAGCATCATCTCAGCCACCCGGGCGCCGTGCTCGGCCCGCAGCGCATCCAGCCGCGCCTGGCTCTCGCGAGACTTTGCCGCGAGCAGATCGGCGCGACTCGCCATGCCCACATCCACCATGTTCTGCAGATCGGCGACGTAGGCCTCTACCGTTGCGAGGGCCTCGGTGGTGACCAGCGCAGCGCTGCGGGCCATGACTAGCCCATAATACCCCTGCACCGCGGAGTATGCGGTCTCTTGACGGGCGAGGCGGACCTGCTCTCGGCTCGAGCTGAGCATGTGTCGACTCGCGGCGCGGGCGCGGTGAAGTGCGCCGCCAGCGAAGATCACTTGTTCGAGGGTGAGCTTGGCGAAGTAGTTGTCCTGCACGCCCATGTCCATGCGGCTGGACGTCGCGCCGCCGCCGGTTGGGGTCATCCAGCCGATGATCATCTGACAGAAGTCCGCAGCCATCTCCTCGGTGAAGCCAGCTGGCAGCGTCGTCGGGTCTATATCTGCGCAGGGGTCGCCGCCGGTGTTCGAGCGTCCTCCGAGGAATGCGCTGGTGTCGAACTCGACGTACGGCACCTGGTCGAGGCGGGTATACCCAGCCGACGCTGTGAGCTGGGGGAAGTGGGCAAGAAAGGCCTCTCCGGCTTCGGCGCGGGCTTTGTCCTCTCCGGCCTCGGCGGCAGCGATGGTATGGCTGTGCTCCAGGGCCAGACTCACGGCCTCGTCGGCGGTGAGGGGGCGCCCGTCCGCACATACCAGCAAGAGCAGCAGCGCGATCACGAGACGTCGACCAGGGCGCGGGTTCCGGCCAGCCAGAAGCACACCAGCTCGTGGGCCAGGGGCGCGAGGTCGTCGGGGGGCCCATTCACGATCCACAGGAAGTTCTCGGTGCGGATGCCGCTCATGAAGTGGTGGGCAACGCGCTCTGCCTGGTCGTTCGGGAGCCAGTCCAGCGCGGCCACCAGGGCCGTGATCGACGACATGAAACTGTCGTGCACCGCCATGTACTGGGACGTCACGGAGCCCGGGTCGGTGTTGTCCGATGCCATGGCGTGGGACATCACCAGGGCCATGAGCCAGAGGTGGTCGCGCGCCTCTTCGAGCAGCCGCAAGGCGACCAGTTCGAGGCGTTGCTCGGGGCTCAGGGTCACCGGCAGCGGTGCTTTGACGCAGCGGAGCAGTCCCTCGATGGAGCGGGCAACGAGGGCGTTGAGCACAGCGTCTTTGTTGGGGAAGTAGTTGTACAGGGACGCCGTGGAGTAGCCAGCCTCCTTCGCCAGATCATCCATGGTGATACCGGCGAAACCGCGGCGCGCAAAGGCCCGTGCCGCCGCGTCGAGAATGGCGCTGCGGGTGCGTTCGAGCGCGGCTCTGGAGCGAGGTGAACGTCCCATCACGTTTCCTGATAATTCATTCAGACAATTGGAGCACACGGTCAGGTCGGCGCTCCAACGCAGCGCATCACTGGCAGACAGCCGCTACGGACTCGGTGAGCGCACCAGGTAGAGCGGTTCGGGTCCCACGGTGACTTCGACCACCCCGTCTTGTGCGAGAAGGGGCGTCTCTTCCCCGACGAGGTCGACCAGAGAGGCCTCGCCGCCGCTCGGAATCTCGACCGCGCTCTCTTCTCCTGTGCTCCAGAGCACAATCACACTCTGCTCGTCGCCGGAGAGCTCATAAGCGTAGGTCGTCTCGTCCAAATCGAGCAAGACCGAGAGATCCTCGATGGTGTCGTGGGAGCCCAGCTCGGCAGTCATCGTGCTGAACGCCGCGGCGGAGCGCTTGGCCGCTGCATCCGGGCCGCTGGTGGGGTCTTCGTCGTACCCGTAGAGCCCGAACATCTCCTCCTGATTCGCGGGGTCTTCACCGCCATCTCGGAAGGTGTACCAGCTGTAGACAGGAACCCCTTGCGCCAGGGACAGCACTACCGATCGCACCAAATAGGTTGCCTGGTCCTGCTCGCTGACTCCAGCGAAGAACGAGACGGGGGCGGTGTGCCAGCCCATCTCGGTGATCCACAGCTCCAGCTCTCCCGCTCCTCGGTCTTCCATCAGCTGGTACATCCCGCAGATCGCCTCTGTCTGGGACTCCTGGGTCTGTCGTTCCTCGGGCTCGTCGAAGGGGTAGCGGTAGGGGTGGAAGGCCACCGCATCGATGTGCGAGGCCAGATCGGGCGCCGCGTCGAAGACGGCCTCGAGGAACACGGGACCCGAGGTGTAGAACGCCAGGTCGGGGTGGAAGAGTCCGCCCAGAGAGACCTTGGCCTCGGGGTCGACCTCGTGAATTCTGTCCGCGGCCTCGACCAGCAGCTCGGCATAGCCCACCGGATCTTCCACCGGTTTCCAGAAGCGGATCCCGGCGTTTTCCTCGTTCCAGATCTCATAGTGCCGGATGCGTCCCCGGTATCGATCAGCCACCGCAGCGGCGTAGTTGGCGAAGTCCGTTGGATCGTCGGGAGGCACATTGGTCTCGTCCGTGCCTGCGGTGGCCCAGTCGTTGCCGTAGACCAGGAGTCCCAGGGTCTCGCCACCAACCGAGTCCGTTGCGTCCACCATGCGGTCGGGCAGGGTGAAGTCGAAGACCCCTCGCTCCGGCTCGATGCTCCGCCAAGAGAGGTCCCGACGGACCAGCTTGACTCCCAGCTCCGACCACTGGCCGATCTCGTAGTCCCGCTTGGCCTCGGCCGCTGCGTCTTCCCCAAGGGCCAAGTGGCTGGACAGACCGATCCCCGTGACCATGGGCTCCTCGAACTCCACTCTGTCCCGGCAAGCCTTGGGCACCCCATCGCCCGGTGGCTCGTGGGTTTTTGTCTTCTGGCACGCCACCAGGCCGAGGACCATCACCGCCGTTGCGATCGCGCTTTGGCGGGCGCTTCCTGGCTTTCTGGGAAGCAGCAGCATCAAGATCTACGTCCGGTGAATGAACCAGACTTCGGGACGACAAGCCCCAAGCCCGCGGCACGCTCACAGGGTGCGTCGACCGCCTCCACCGTGGCCTGGACGAGCTCTTCGGCACTTTCACCCGGGATTATCGCCAGGTATGCGCGATCGACGTCGCCATTCGGCAGCAGATACCGGTCCCCCGCTTCGTAGCCAAGGGTCGCTGTCACGCAACTGCTCGGAGGCACATCCGTCCTGGTGAGGATCGGGTTGAGCAGGATGGCGTTCATCGCAGCGCGAGCCATATCCGACGCCTCGAAGTACTGGCCGCCCGCGAGGCCGGGAGCCGAGCCCGAGGCCGCACACATTACGGCGGTTCGGGAGCGCACATCCCACAGAAAGGCAACCTCGAAGGGTGTTTCGCCGAACGCCACACCATCGCCGCCAAACGGCCGCACCCCTCCGGTGTCACCCTCATATGCCACGTGTGCCCAGCACTTGATGTCCATCAGCTCCCTCTCGCGGCTCGCTCTACCCTAGCGAACTTCGAGGGTCGCCCGCAGCCGGTCGTCCTCGACACTCACCTCACCGACGAAGATCCGCCGGTTGAAGCCGGGACCTGACCGGATCTTGGCGTGGTAGACGATCAAGTCTTGACCGTCTGGTCCCTGTACGACCGCGTTGTGACCGGGACCGAAGATGTCGAGATCGGGATCAGAGCTGAGAATCGGGTTGTTCGCATAGCGAACAAAGGGACCGGTTGGGCTGTCAGCGACGGCGGCGCCCACCGCATAGTGGCGTGTATAGGTCCGATTTCCGGAGTACATCAGGTGAAAACGTCCATCGCGCTCGACGACGAATGGCGCTTCGGCGATGATGCCCTCCCAGTCCTGCTCTCCTGGAGTGAGCACCGGAATCGGATCGCCTCCGACGGTTGTGTAGTCCAGCATCGGCACAGCGACCAAGGCGTCGAGGGGACTAAAGGTCGCGTACAGGGTGAGCGACCCGTCGGTCAAGGGGAATGAGCATCACTCCTTGATATCCCAGAATGTCGTGCTCGATGGACGGAGCCTATGATGAGGCAACTGGAGAGGTGAGCGATGTCGGCAAGAGCCAGGTGGTGTGGGTTGCTGGTGGTCGGACTGGTATTGGCCTGTCACCGAGACAATGCGGACGTAGACGACACCACCACCAGCGATCAGACCGACTCCGATAGCCCCGAGATCCAGCTGGAGTTCACCGACGAGATCGAGCCCCTGGCAATCAGGGTGACGGACTCGGCCCACCTGGCGAGCGATGACGCTCCGGTCAGCGGAGGCATTCCGCTGCCTCGAGGCCTACTCGAGCTCGATGCCGTGCAGCGCCTGGGTCTCGCGGAATCCGATGGCAATGGCGTCACCGCATTCGCTGGCACCGCGCTGGGCACCTGGCCCGACGGCACGGTGAAGTGGCTCCTGGTGGACTTTCCCGCCACTGTGGCTGCCGACGCCACCCAGGTCTATCAGCTGGGACTGTTGGAGGAGCCGTTGACGCCCTCTGGCATCGTCGTCGTCGAAGAAGCGAGCCAGTTCGTGATTGATACGGGAGTCATGAAGGCCACTCTCAGCAAGGAGGGCTTCAGTTTCTTGGACGGCGTCTGGATCGACTCCGACGGGGACGGTGCCTATGGGGAAGCCGAACAGGTCACCGGTCCGGGAGAGATGTTCATCGATCTCGACGACACTCCGCCCGGCGCCGCCGACGCCGGCGTGTACGACTACCCGAACAACTGGAGCCTGGGGATCGAAGGCGGCAACTGGCTGCGACAGTCCGAGGCGGCCTCCTCGACGCGGTATCGTGCCTCGGAGGCGGAATACAACGTCGAGTTGTTCCGGAGCAATTCCGCCCACACGGTCTTCAAGATCTCCGGATGGCATCGCGAAGAAGGCGGGTCCAGAGACTTCGGTAAGTACAGTCTCTACCTGCACTTCTATGCCGACCAGGGGGTTGTGAGTGCCCAGCACACCTGGATCATGACCGGAGATCCAGACAACAACTTCGTTCGCAGGATGGCCATCGAACTGCCGCTCAGCAGCACCTCGACGAGCTTCGACTACGCGTTTGGTGGCGCCTTCGAGACGCCGGGCACGCCCATTACCCACGAGCCTCAAGACCCACCCTTCATCCCCATCGAGCCTGGGCAAGCCGAGGTGATGACAGGTTCGATCCCGGCTTCTTCCAAGATCGGCCTGGTCTCGCTTGGGCCGGACAAGTACTACCACAACGTCGAGTTGGGCGACGCGGCGCCGGTGGCGTTTTCACTGCTGGAGGACGGCGGCGAGATCGACAGGGGCACAGGGGCTGCCGGATGGGGTGATGTGAGCGACGGTGCAGTCGGGATTGCCATGGGTGTCAGGGACTTCTGGCGCGAGCACCCCAAGGAGGTCCAGTACTCAGACGGCACAATGGCCGTCTACATCTGGCCCGATAGCGGGGACCGAACCTTGGACATGCGGCGGCGCTATCCCGAGGTCCGGGGGACGGTGGGAGAGGGATGGGGAGCCGCCGCTCGGAGGGAGTTCGTGACCCCCGGATCCGCGGTGGGTGTCGCCAAGACGACCGAGCTGTTCTTCGCCTTCCACCCCGGTGATCACACCGACGTCGACGCTGGGTTCCGGAGGTTCCAGGAGCCGCTGCGACCTTTCGTGTCCGCAGAACACAATGTGCAGACCGGGGTCTTCGGGCCGATGCTGCCCTACGACGTGCAGAGTCGGGGGCAGATCGAGAACTACCTGGACACGATGATGGCCCGAATAATCCGGTCACAGGACGAATATGGCTGGGTAGGCATGTACGACCTCGGGGACTACCTGCCCGAGTTCGAGAAGCAGAACTGGGAGCTCGACATCCCCTGGAATGCGGATCTGTACAGCAACTGGGGGTACGCGGGCTGGCTGCAAGAGAACTATAGGTTCGGACAATTCGCCTTTGTCCAATACTATCGCAGCGGTCGAGAACCCTACTTCAGAGCCGCCGAGAGATGGCTGAAGCACACCCGCGACGTGGACTGTGTCTTCTGGGAGACGCCAGACGATGGCTCCACTCCCGGTGACAACGGCGGTTCTCAGCGGCTCGGGGGCGGTCACCGACACGACCAACAGCACTGGGGAGCCTACATGGCGAGCTATGGCATCCCCTCCATCGCGGTCGTGCACCACTACTACCTGACCGGGGACGGTCGCGATCTGGACGCCATGGCGGACTACATCAGCTGGCTCTCTAGCAACGGCAGCTTCTACGAGAATTATGGCGAATACAGCGTGCTGTACATGGCCGAGGCCCTCGGTGACGATGCCGCCATCGATTGGGCCATGGCTCACGAGGAGACCCCCCAGTCCGCATTTGGTCGGGCCACCTATGACAGCGGCATGGGGCTGGTCATGCGGGACATCCACACGGGTGGCGAGCCCGCGGTCCGGGATCGACTTCGGATCTGGGCCGATCTGGATGAATCGAGCGCCGCCTTCATGCGGGGCTATCTCGAGAGTGTCGAGGGCACCGGGACCTACCAGGACCAGATCCAAGAGGACTGGGACGAGGCTTTTCCCGCCGACAGTATCTCGTCGAGCCGGTACGAAGACTGGGCGCCACGGATCCCCACCGACTTTCGGGATGCCTTCAGCACCGACATCATGCCCGAGGGCCCCTGGGTCTACCCGATTCGCAGCCTCGAGAGCATACAGTTCGATGGCCCCGGGGGGATGGGCAATGATCTGGGCCGTCACTCGAACCAGATGGCGCTCATCTGGTTGATGCCCCACGTCCAGAGCAATTGACCTCTTCAGTTGGCGGTGCATTCCTAGCTCAACAGTTGCCGGTCAAGTCCTCCGGCTGCACCCATGACCTGCAAACTGACGAACATAGGCTGCTTCGCAAGCCGGCAATTCGCCGCTCCCCTGACGGGGAGTCTGACGAAGTGCCCATTATGTACGCCAGCTCACAGGCCATGGCCTTGCCTCCGGACTTGACCTCTCCAATTGCCGGTCAAGTCCTGCATCTGCTACGCCAGCTCACAGCCCATGGGTTTGACTCCGGCCTTGACCTGTCATCGGGTGTAAGCGATTGCGATGGACCGGTTGGCATACGCATTGGGTACAGGAGAGACCTCATGAACCGACTCATTCTCGTCATGCTTCTACTCAGTGGCTGTGCAACAATTCGCGGTGAGCACGATGGCTGTATTGAGGGGGACATTGCGGGCTTCGACGACGCCACCGAAGACCTCGCCAACTGCTACAGGTGGGACCCCGACCGAGGCCTCGGCTTTGGTGTGTTCGGCATCATGATGCACTCGGACGCCTACACCGAAGGCTATGAACAGCAGTTTGAAGCCTGCTACACCGAGACGTATGTCGACGTCTACCCGGAATCGCTCAGCGGAGCGGATTGCGTTCCTTCTGAAGAGTGACGGCGCCACACGTCGCGAGTCTGAAAGGCGAGTCCGGCGGCGAGCCCGCACAGGAAGATCCAGGCAACGAGGTCGAGGGGCGCCACGGTCAGCGCCGAGAGGACGACCATGAAGACCGGGAAGATCGTCGCGACGACGATTCCGATCCGGATCCCGTCCCTGGGCCGCTCGTGGTTGTCCAGCTGCCGGGAGAGGGCCCACAGAACCAGCGCGACGAGCAGTGTCAGCACGACACGAACGCCTCCCGATCCCACCCAGAACGCCATGAATATCGCCGTGTCGAAGGGGATGGGTGCGCCGCTCCGCAGGGAAGCCAAAGGAAGCGAAGCGTTGAGCGCGCTCAGGGCTAGCGAGAAGACCAACAGGGTCGCGGCGTACTGCCTCATCACCCGGCCAGTTCGCTGTGCTGCGAGATCCTGCATGGGGCATCCTAGATCATCGCGCCGCACAGCTCGCCGTGTACCACCCGGCCGGGCATGTCCGGCGCTCCGGGGCGCGAAGATTAATGATCGCGGCTCGGAGTTTAAGGTTTTCAGGTCCGGGGTCTGCATACAGTGCGTATGTCATCCCGACAGCACTCACTTCAGACGGAGAGAACACAATATGCGCGATCAGTTTTTTGAGTTGGCCTACGAGAGCACCTCCTCCATGCAGCTTGCCGTGGTTGCCCTGTCCAGCGGTACACCAGAGAACGTGCAGCAGTTTGCATCGTCCAAGGGTGTGAGTCTGACAGTGGACCAGGCACGCTCCATCATCGATGAGTTCCAGGCCGGCACGGGACGGGTCCCCATGTCCGAGGCCAGCGAGGCTTGCGAATCCAGCGAGGCTTGCGAATCCAGCGAGGCTTGCGAGATGAGCGAGGGCTGCGAGGTCAGCGAGGGCTGCGAGGTCTGCTAGACATCCCAACACGGTGATTCTGCGCCCGGTCGACCACGTACCGTCTAAACACAGTTTAGACGGTGCTTGTGCGGCGAACGGGTCGGAATCATTTCAGGTGTGGCGCACGCAGTGTCACTCAACGCGAAGTTTCGACAACCCCGACCGCAGGATAGGGCAGAGTGGATCTCAACAACGGTCTTGTTCAACACCTCTTCGAGCAGGGATTCGAAAGGCTGCACACGTGGGCCTCCTCCCTGCCGCCAGCGCTCCAGGAGTCCCTCCAGGAGTTCGAAGTCGCCTGGCACAAGCGTATCAAGCGGCCGGAGCAGGTCTTCCTCTCTCCCATGGGTACCCCCGCGTTCCCACTGTTGGCCTGGGCATCGGAGTCGGTGCTGCAGCCCGACGAGGGTGTGGCGGAGCTGGCCGCGGAGGCCATGGCCACGCTGTATTATGCGGTGCGGATCCAGGACGACATCGTCGACGAAGACCTTTCGAAGCGGTGCATCTACCTGGAACAAGTCCTCGAGGCTCGGGCACTCCTGCTCCTGGGAGAGATCGCCGAGGACTCCGAGACGATGTTGCGCGAGTGGTGTCGCATCGCCATCTCCTTCAACGAGGCGGCGGTCGTGGACGCCGAGCTGCGATCGTCGGCGACGACGGAGTGGGATGACGACGCAGTAGCGCTCCAAGGCCGCAAGTTCCTGCCGATGGTTGCGCCGTTGTCCGCGATCTTCATCCGCGCCGGTCTGGCGGATCGTCTCGATTGGCTGCGGGATACCGTAGAACATCTCTCGGTGGCGCTGCAGCTCACCAACGACATCGCCGGGGTCAGACACGATCTGGAGACGGCCCAGCACAGCCCCTATATCGCCGCCCTCGGCCTGGTTCCGGGCAGACACTCCGAGGCCGATCTGCTGCCCGGCCTGCGTCGATCCATGCGAACCGGAGAGCGAACACGCTTCATCAACCGCGTCAGCGAGGCCCTGGACAGAGCGGCGGAGTCCTTCGCCGAGCTGCCATTCTCCAGGCGCATGCTCGATCACATCGCATACTACCACGGCGCTCTCGGCAGGCTGCATCGGCGCTCCGCACTCCGAGCCCTCTCCCACGCTCGACCCCTGCTGGCCGATCTAGAGATCACGCAGCGCTGCAACCTGCGCTGTTCGGCTTGCTTCGTCACTGCACAGCAAGGGGAGTCGTGTGACCCTCCCGAGCTCTCAGTCGAGTTGGTGCGAGAGATCATGGAGGAACTCAGCGGCTACTCGACCACCTTGCACCTCACCGGCGGTGAGCCTTTCGTTCATCCCGGAATCTGGACCATTCTCTCCGAAGCCAAGGTCCTCGGCCTGGATCGCGTCATCATCAACACCAACGGCACGGCGCTTCCCGACAAGCAGCTGGCTCGCCTCGGAGCAGTCCAGCCGGGGACTCGGTTGCTGGTGAGCGTGGACGGTCCACCGGGCGCTCACGAGCGGTCCAGAGGCGTCGGCGTGGAGGGCAAAGCGCTGACCGTCCTTCGCGAAGCGCCCCGCCACAACGTCGACGCCACTCCGGCGACGATCATGACCAAAGAGCTGGTCGAATATGGCATAAGCGCCTGGAGGGACTGGCTTGGGGAGCAGATCGGAGGAGAGCACCGCCACCTCACGCTCTGGCCTCTCTTTCTCCGTCCAGAGGCGCCGACGAGGAGCGATCAAGTCGGCCACGCGCTGTCCGACTCCGACATGACACAGGCGGCGATCGAGGTGGCAGAGCTGATTCGATCCGGGGCGGACGTCGCCATCGTCGATGGTCCCACCTTCAACCCGCTACTGGAGCGGCTCGGCGTTCCCAAAAAGAAGCTCCGCCCTTGCAACGCGGCCCGCGGGAGACTGTGCGTCCTCGCCGATGGCACCGTGAGCCCTTGTCACCCCTTCATGCTCCCGATGGGTCGCGTCGAGCTAGGAGCGGTAGCGGGCTTTGTATCTCGCTTCAACGCCAACCCGGTGGCCCGCAGGTTCGTGACGGCAGACCACGAACTCTGTCGGTCCTGTGAGGATCGCACCATCTGCGGAAGCTGCCAGGGCGTGATCGTCGGCCGGGGTGGAGAGCTGCACAGCAACGATGGCTCGTGTCGACACCTGGTCGAGTGCTCCGGTGTCGAAGCGGAGGAAGCATGCTGTCTCTGACCCAGCTGCAGCGGTATGCCGACGTTCTTTTGTGGGCATTCGAACTCGCGAGGCCGGCGGGCGCCGAGGCCAGGGGAATCGTCTTCCTCCAGTACGATCTGCTCGGTCTGTCCATCACCGAGCTGCTCTATGAACGCCTGGTCGCAGCTGGGTTCACGCCGGTTGTGCGGTCGACACCCACGCCGGCGATGGAGCGTGCTTTCCACCACGCCAGCGACGAGCGGCTCGACTTCCTGCCCCCCGGAGAAGTCGAGCTCTTCGCCAGCCTCTGCGGGGGAATTGGTATCCAGGCGCCGTCGTCGCTCGACCACCTCGCGGACATCCCCCCGGATCGCGTCGTGAGAGCGATGATGGCGAAAAAACCCCTCTGGGACATCATTCAAGGGCGCGCGGCTCGCGGCCTCCTCGGCTGGACCCTCGCCGAGCTGCCAACTCAGGCCCTGGCCGACAGGGCACGAATGACGCTCGCCGAGTACGAGCAGCAGATGGCGGCGGCGTGTTTCCTCGAGGAGCGGGATCCGGTGCGGCGATGGACTCAGATCCGCGAGGAGATGCTGGCGATCTCCGAGTGGTTGAACGGTCTGGTGGTGGAGTCGCTGGATGTGCAGTCAGACGGTGTGAACCTTAGGTTGAAGCTGGGTGATCGACGTCGTTGGGTCGGCCTGTCTGGCCACAACCTGCCGAGCTTCGAGATCTTCACCTCCCCGGACTGGCGCCATACTGTTGGCACTTATTATGCCGATCTTCCCTCGTTTATCAACGGTCGCCACGTCGATGGCCTGCGGCTCGAGTTCACCCGGGGCGAGGCCACCGTGCTGGCGGTGACCGAGGGGGAGGACCACGCCCGGCAGATGATCGCGGCCGACCCGGGGGCCTGCAGGCTGGGAGAGTTCTCGCTGACCGACAAGCGGCTCTCTCCGATCAACCGACCTATGGCCAACACGCTCTACGACGAAAACTTTGGTGGGAACTGGGGAAATTGTCACATCGCCCTGGGTGCGTGTCTTCCCGCCACCTTCGACGGACGTCCCGATGAGCTCACCAGCGACACCAAAGCTGCGCTGGGTTTCAACGACTCCGCCGTGCACTGGGATCTGGTGAACACGCAAGACAAGCTCGTCACCGCTCGACTCTCGTCGGGTGTGGAGAGGGTGATCTACGAGCACGGGTCCTTCGCCCTCTAGCCATCAGGCAGCACCCGGCGTGCGGCGGCGAGTGCGTCGAGTGCAAATGCGGTCGTCTGTGTTCGCCAGCCAATCGGCTTCAGGAGGCCCTGGGGCGACGGTGTGAGGAAGTAGTCGCCGGCGGACCACTGGCCATCCCATCGCTGACTGGAGACCAGGAAGGCTGCGCCCTCTGCGGCAACGGGGGCTGTGAGCTCGTTCGCGGTGGCTAGCCCGATCATCGCGCTGGCGGTCTCCAGCGCCGAGGAACCAAAGACGCCCATGGGTCCCTGCTGCGCAAGGAGCCAACCCACTGCTCGGTCCCGAGCGATTGCGACCTCCTCTGGGAGACGGGAACGTCGGGCTGCCGCTGCGAAAGCTTTGACCACCATTGACGTCGCGATGATCCGCTTTGTGTAGTAGATACCAGTCATTCCGCCGTCAGTGTCGGCGCGGTCTGCCAACCAACACGCCGTCTGTACGAGCCCCTCGACCGAGAAGGAACCCGTGTCTGCAGCCATGGCTCGCAGCGCTCTGCCGACAACCGCGCAGCAGTGGGGGCCAAACCACTCGTCGGCGGGAAGGGCGAGCGTCTGTCCAGGCAGGTCGGCCCAGCTCTGGATCCCGCCGTCGTCGTCGCGGCAAGCCTTCAACACCTGGCGGGCTTCATCGATGAGGGGGTGGCTCGTCTCCAGCGAACCGCACGCGTCGACGGCGAGGAGGAGGGCAGCAGCGTCATCGCTGTCGTTGGGCAGGTGCTTGCCGCGGTAGTAGCGGAGCCCTTCTCCTTGCCGCGAGGTGAGCACGTGATCGAGGAGCTCGGTGGCGTCGATTCCGGCCCCAGCCAACGCTTCGATGACCACCAGGGGGCCAAACAAGTCCCCGATGAGGAGATCGACGCCGCGAAACCCGGATCGCTGGATCTCCCACACGTCCGGACAGCCCTCCGCCAGGGACAGTGCGCTGCTCCCGATCCGGAAGGCTCGAGACAGCGCGCTCTCGAGGATCCCGCCGGGCTGGCAGAGCGATGGAACCACGGTGAGGCCGCGTGCCTGCAGCTTGAGCAGGTGGCTGTCGAGGCTCGTGAGCAACGGTTCGGACGAGCGGCCGATTTGGTCACTCAGATCCCGCGCAGCGGAGCGGATTCGTCGGATGCAAGGGGGTCTTCCCAGGAGTCCAAGCTGCCGGTTGCGGGTGTCACCCAGCAGGCAGACCGCGTGATCCAGGGGACCTCCCGCCTCGTGGAGCAGCTGTCGGCGAATCTCGACGGCGACAGGTGAGCTGCCTCTGGCGTCGGGGTCGACAGCGTCGACGAGCAGCGCCAGCTCGAGGGTCGCCCGGTGTTCGGGGCCTCGACCCAGTCCGAGGGCGTGAAGCTGGTGGTAGAGCCCTCTCGCGGGAGCCAGGGCGCCGCCGAGAGAGTGCCGAGATCCTACCGACTCGGTCTTCTGGGGTACTCTGAGCCAGATGTCGAGGGGGAGGGTGTGCTGGAGCACCGAGTGGATCGCCCGCCATCGTCCCGCAGGGTCATTCCGCATCGTTCCTTCCATGCAACATTCCGGGTGTTTGCCTATCTTGAGCGGCGGATGACCGCGAAGGGATACTGTCCGGTGCGATGAATCAGACGCTGACCATCGGCCGGATCCTGGGCATCCCCGTCAAGCTCCACGTCACCTTGCTGATCGTGCCGCTGTTGGGCGCTCCAATCCTGCTCGAGCTTCCGTTGCTCAGCTGGCTTGCGATGCTCATCTGGTTCTATTTCAGCGCCCTGGTGCACGAGCTCGCTCATGCGCTGGTGGCGCGGCGCTTCAACATCTTCTCGGTGGACATCACCCTGACACCCTTGGGCGGAAAGGTGAGGTTGATACACCTCGACTTCAACCCCATGCACGAGATGCCCGTGTCCCTGGCGGGCCCGTTTTCCACCCTCTTCCTGGCTGGCATCTGCCACTGGGTCGGTGTGTGGTTGGCCGACGCACCGATGGTCTGGCGGGAGCTCGTCTGGTGGTTCTTCCTCGTCACCGCCCTGCCCGGCGTCATCAACCTCTTGCCCGGCCTGCCCTTCGATGGCGGACGCGCTCTGCGTGGACTGCTGTGGTCGCGGCTCGGGAGGGTGAGATCCACCAGGATCACTGTCTGGAGCGGGCGATGTCTGGCCTTGGCCGGTGTGCTCGTTGGCGCCACCCAGGGTCTGTGGGTGCTGTTCGCCCTGCTCGTCGCGATCTGGGCGCTGGTTGGCGGCACCAGAGAGCTTCGAGCCGCCGAGAGCAGGGAGAGCTGAAGTCGATCGGGTCGCTACGACCCAGCCTCGCCCAACGCCGCGCGCACCGCTTCGAGCAACTCCACGGGGGTGAAGGGCTTGTGCAGGAAGCCTGCCTCGCGATCCACGTCCCACTCCTTGATTGCGTAATTGCCGGTATATCCGGACATATAGACGACAGGAATGTCGACACCGGCGGCGCGAAGTCGCTCGTAGGCCTGGGGTCCGAGCAGCCCTGGCATGACCACATCGGTGACGAGCAAGTGGATCGGGTCCGGGTGGGTGGTGGCCGCGCGCAACACCTCGTGGCCGTTTCGGGCCGACAGCACGATGTATCCGCTCTCTTTGAGCACGAGCTCGACGAGCTGCAGGATCGCCGGTTCGTCGTCGGCGATCAGGATCGTCTGGCCGCCTGGTGTCTTGCCCGAAGGCCTAGGTGCAGCGGGCGCTGTGCTGGAGACCAACCCACAGGAGGGGAACAGCATGCGGAAGGTGGTTCTCACGGTGGGCGTGGACTCTACCCAGATGTAACCTCGACTCTGGCTGACAATGGCCTGCACAGTCGCCAGGCCGATGCCCGTGCCACCGCTCGCCACTTTGGTCGTGAAGAACGGGTCGAACGCCTGTTTGCGGACATCTTCGCTCATGCCCCGCCCGTCGTCGGAGACCAGGAACTCGACGTACTGGCCGTGTGGAACCGGGCTGCCCTCGAGAGACCTCAGATCCGAGTCGACGAAGACTTCGCGCGTGGTCAGCTCGAACAAACCTCCGTACGGCATCGCCTCCCGCGCATTGCTGGCCAGGTTGAACACGATCTGCTCGAGCTGGCCCACGTCTGCTTGCACGCGCCCCAGTCCATTCCCGGCGATGATCTTCAGCTCGATGTCATCGCCGAGCTGACCGCGAAGAACGCTCTCGACGTTCGCCAGGACCTGGTTGAGATCGAGCGGGGCCGGGCGCACGACGCGGCGGTGGCTGAACAGAAGGAGCTGCCGGGTCAACAGTGCCGCGCGCTCCGAAGCGGTCCGGATCTCTGCGAGATATGCTTCGGCGCGATGGGGCTTTTCGATCGAGCGTTCCGTCAGCTCGATGAAGCCGAAGATCGCGTGCAGCAGGTTGTTGAAGTCATGGGCGATGCCTCCGGCCAGGCGCCCGATGGCCTCCATCTTCTGTGCCTGCTGGAGCTGTTCCTCCAGGGCGCGCCTGTCGGTGATGTCCTCGGAGATCCCGGCCAGTCGATATGGTTTGCCGTCGTCGTCCAGCACATCGAATGCTCGGTCGTAGATCCATCGGTGTCCACCGTCATCCCGAATGATTCGATAGGTTACTTCGTAGAAATTGCCGGGTCGATGATTCCTGAATGCCTCGACGACGCGCTCTCGGTCGTCCGGGTGGATCACCTCGTTCCATGACGCTGGCCTCGCGAGCAGATCCTCGACTTTTCGGCCCCAGATCGTCTCGTATGCTGGCGACACGTAGATGACCTGGTTCACGACGTTGTCAGTCATCCAGAAGCACAGGTTCGTGTTGTCGGCGAACTGGCGGAAGCGCTCCTCGCTCTGTCGTAGCGCGCGGTCTTGCTCGCCTCTCCTGCGGTCCTCCGCAGCGGACTCTAGCGCTCCTCTAACGGCTGTAACGAGGCGTTCGAGGCGGCCTTTGTCTACATAGTCAGCAGCGCCGGCCTTGATGGCGTCCGCTGCGAGGTACGTGTCGGAGCTGTTGGAGACGAAGATAAAGGGCAGGTCGAGGCACACTCCGTGGGCCATTTGCATGGCAGCAAAGGCATCGAAGTCAGCAAGCTCGGCGTCGGCGAGTACGATGTCCGGATCGAACAGGATCATCGCCTTCTGGTATTCCCGCTTCGTCCGGGTCCAGTTGGCGGTGATGGCGAGCCCACCCTCCTTGAGAACGCCGGTTATACGCTCCGCATCCTCGCCGTTCTCATCGAGCAGCAAGACCTTGATGCGAGGCTGGGAACGCTGACGCTTCATTCTCTACCTGGGCTTGGACAAAGAACGTAGTTGGTCAGCGAGGATACCTCGTCTGGTGACTGCCTTTCAAGCTCCCGGGCTTCGTTGACTGTCCCGGGTCACGAGCCTGCTGAGGTCACGGCTCGCAGACGGGAGCGTAGTCGTCGCAGCAATCCCCGTAGGCTGTGCACGCACTGTCGCACCAACATCCGCCTCGCGCAGAGCTACCACACTGACCCTCGCAGGAATTGGCGGCCGGCAACAAGGTGCACGCGTAGAAGCTCTTGTTGTCGCAGAACGCCCCCGTGCACGACACGCCGGTGATGTATTGATTGTCAGCTAGCAATAGGGGTGGGTCTTCCTCTGATATGGGCGTCGTCCAGTCACAGTCCGTCATCTCCACGGGTTCGAGCACGCCGCCAAAGGTAGTGAAAGGCGTCGCGCACTCCACAGAGATGTTGTCGCAGTAGCTTCCTTGGCAGCTGATTCCGGTCATGATGCCGGCAGCGCCAACGTAGTTGCACACGTGGGAGAAGCTGTTGTCATACCCATACCAACCCTCCGAAGTGGATCTGCCGATTCCACTGTCCTCCTCGGAGAAGAAATCCGAGCTGTTGTAGTAGTGCACTTCGATGTCGTAGGGCAGGGTCTCGCACCACAGTCGAACCCAGTCGCAATACCCACCGCTGCACTGGAACCCCTTCACGGCCTCGTCGCCGCTGTAGCAGAAGGTCATCGGGCCCCCATTCTCCTCCGAGACCCAGGGTGTATAGCCCGGGATTGCCTGGGCATTGACTGCGAGGCCAAGACCTACGGCTACGAGTGCGAGCTTGCTCGATGCTGACATTGTTTGTTCCTTGGGACTTTATGATGGTCAAACCTTGTTTGGCCAGAGTTTCGAACCGTCCTCCGACGGAGTTCTAGTCTCACGTTATCGAACCGCTCTTTGCCAGGACATCACATCATCATGCGACCCAGCTGCGTGTCTTCGACTCCATCTCGCCGCAGCATGTGCCTACTTGGAGCAGGTGCTGGAGCAGTTCGGGGTGGTGACGAAGCAGCCCGTCAGGGAGAACAGCGCCACTCCCAGGACAAAAGGCACAGCGCTCCTGCAGATCAACGTGCACCTCGTCGATGTAGCTGCCGACACCATTAGCCGCGAGTGTAGCATTTCGGGCTCGCGGTCCCCGGGCGCCGGACGCTGGGAAGCGGTAGCATGTCGATGGTGAGGATTTTCCTTTTGATGCTGGTGGCGTGCGCGGGGGACCCCGGAGATGTTCTCCCCGATCTGCACGAGTTCGATCCGTGCGACGCCCAGTGCCCAGATGGCACGGAGAAGGCGAAATATACCGATGTCGAGATCGTGTTGAGCGACGCGTTCTATGTGCTCGATGGCGAGTGCGAGAGCGTGTGTGAGCCCATCTCACCGTGCATTTGGCCCAATGTTCCTGCGATCTCGGCTGCGGGATACTCCTGCGTGCCGCTGCCCGGCTACAACGACTTTCCCGCGCCCTCCGAGGTGCCGTTTGGCTGGGCGAGTGTGCCGGTGGTCCCGGATCCCTGGCTCATCGACAGTGGCTTCGAGGTCGTCCCCGACTGGATCCTGTCGGGATATCTAGACGGGGATGCCTATGTAGATGTGGTGGTTGCAAGCGGCACCTGGGTCGAGACCCACCTCGGCAACGGCGCGGGTGGGTTTGCGGCTCAGGCCTCCGATCTGGGGGTGTGGGTCGAGAGGGGAGCGCTCGCTGATGTCGACGGCGATGGCATCGACGATCTGGTGGCTCGGGTCGACACTGGGACCCTGCAGCTGGTGAGCTTTCGGTCGGATGGAGGAGGGGGCTTCGAGGCGTCGGTCCTGCACCAGGATCTGGGCACCGCCGGCACCGGTCCCTCGGTCGCCGATATCGACGGCGATGGTGCACTCGACGTCGTCATGGGAGGGCAGGGGGGCCTCGACGGCATGTACGTCGGATGGGACTTTGCCGGAGCGGCCCAGTGGACACAGCTGGCCTCCACATCCTGCGGAGGTTGCATCGGCGAGCCCTACCTTGGGGACATCGATGGCAATGGGCAGCTCGATGTGTGGAACGAGGACTCCTGGTGGTTCGGGTCCCCAGGACAGATCTTCGCCGAGAAGAACGCGTTGTTGGTCGGTTTTCAGCCTGGATTTGGCTCGTTGGACTGGTCCCTCGAGCTGGCGGATGTCACCGGAGATGGACTCGCCGATCTGATCTCCGGCTCCTTCGGTATCGATGCCTACGACTCGGCGCCAATGGTGATTGCTGGCGATGGAACTGGTCTCTATCTGTCGGGCGACATGGTGCACAGCTGGTGCACCGCCCCCGTCGAGCTCTCGGTGGGCGATGTCGACGGTGATGGCCTGTCCGAGCTGGTCACCGGTGCAGCGGACTGCGACGAGATCGTCATCTCCTATCCACCGCGATTCGATACCGATCTGGTGCCCGGCGCCGAGACCCTCGGGTTGGTGAACTCCACGGCCTCGGGGGCGCCCTTGGTAGCGGACTTCGACGGCACCGGCATCGACCGGATCGTGACGGTGATCCCATGACTCTCCGATTGTCGCGCGCTCTGCCGGGCGCGGTGGTGCTCTTCTTCACCCTCTGCTGCACCGTCAACCCAAACGAGGACACCGACGCTTTCGAGGGCGAGAGCCTCTACACGGCCGAGGTCGACTGCGTGGGCATGTTCTTCAGCCCCGTCATTCAGGCCCTCGGACGTAGATCGATCTCACACACTTGGGCCTACGACATCGCAAACGACAAGACCCTGGCCCGCTGTGAGTTCAACTATGCCCCGGGCTCCGAGGGGGCCCAGACCCTGGACCTGATGCGCAGCGACGATCTGTTGACGGCCATGACGACCGACGCGCCCTACGCAAACATAACGATTCGAGTGGGTGGGGGAGAGTACAACTCCTACAACGGCACCCTTCAGTTCGACAGCTTCGAGGAAGGCAAAGCGAGCGGCACCTACGAGGCTCGGGGCCTCAATCTCGCCGACAACATCAACGAGCAAAACGCCAACGCGATCATCAGCGGCCGCTTCGACTGGTGTGATGTGCGACGCACCGACTGTGAACACGTGGCCGAGACCACGGGCTTCGACAAGGAGTTCGAGGTGGTCGCCCCAGTGGCCACGGGCAGCGGCGGCACCCTCGACTGCCGGATCCTGCACGACGCGACAAACGAGACCATCCAGGTCGACATGCAGATGGGGACCTGGAACAACATCAACGTCTCGGAGTACATGCTGGACGCCTGCTGGGACTTCGGTGGCGTAGAGCCCCAGGTCAACTACTTCTCGATGCGGGCCGGTGGGGTGCCAGGGCCGGGCACTTATGACCTTGGATCGCGGAGAACCATCCGCTATGTGCCTACTGAGATCTCGTATGGGGTCGCGACCTACGATGAGGTGCGGCTCCAGTACTTCGACTGGGCACATCCCGCGGTCTTCCAGGACTCACTTCCGAGCTACGAGATCTGCGATGCCTTTCTGCGTCAGTCCCACGTCACCCCACCCGCCGATGGGGGAGGCTGCAGCTACACCGTCAACGACGGCACCTTCTCCCTCGATTGCGATGAAGTGGTGCAGAACGGCATGGGATTCGCTGGACAGGGCACCGAGACCGGAGCCTTCCACCTCGAGACCGACTGCGACTGGGTGACGCTGTAGGACGTGGCCTCTACAGTTGCCGGTCAAGTCCCTCGCCTGGCACCCATGACCTGTAAACTGACGAACATATGTTGGTGAAAACTACATAATTTGTAGTCATCCGCGACGGTCCTCCAGAATCTGGAGGATATGTACGTCAGCTCACAGCCCATGGGTTTGACTCCGGACTTGACCTCTACAGTTGCCGGTCAAGTCCTGCGGCTGCACCCATGACCTGTAAACTGACGAACATATGTTGGTGAAAACTACATAATTTGTAGTCATCCGCGACGGTCCTCCAGAATCTGGAGGATGTTCGCCAGCTCACAGCCCATGGGTTTGACTCCGGCCTTGACCTACAGCGCTGTGTCGGTGCCTTCGGTGCTGGTGTCGTCGCAGCTGCCCTGTTCGATCTCGCCGTCGGCGTCCAGCACAGCACAGGTGAAGCAGGTCGCGCTGATCACGGGAAAGGTGGGGTCTGGGCAGGGGGCGATGGTCTCGCAGGTATAGGCGCACTCGCCCTCACCGAAGTTCTTGTAGGCCACGTCGCCGCTGTAGGTCTTCGGGTCTAGTCCCACGTCCAGCTCGAAACCCTCTCGCACGCTTCGATACTCTGCAAAGGCAGTTCCAACGGGACACTCCTGCTGGCCGCACAACTCGGCGCCGTCCAGTGCCGATTCGCCGGCCTGCTTGCATCCGACGACGGCGAGAAGGAACAGGGGGAAGTACTTGGTCACCAGAGCCTCCAGAGGGATCGAATCTACAGGCCAATCCTACCAGAGTTGCAGGTCGTGGATCCCGATTCTGCGCCAGACTCCTAGAATGCGCGCTTGTCCTATACGAAACATCGGTCGGCAGAACACAGGGCTTGATCAACCTTGGGCATGCCTGGGCGTGATCTCGATTGATGTGGAGGGCGCTCCCTCCCCCCATAGGGAGTCCATGAACCCACCGAGGCCCGCCTGCGCCGCGTGTTGAGCGTTGGCGGCCTTGAAGAGAGTGAAGACATGTACACGAGAACTCATCTGCTGACGATCCTGCTCGCCGGAGCCGCCTGCTTTGCTGGGGCATGCAGTACAGAGAGCACCGAGAGCGGCGAGCCCGAGGACCAGGTGGACGAAGTCGAGAAGCGTGGCGACCCGGCAGAGGCCGCACAGACCCTGGCCGAGAGCCAGTGCAAAGGCGACTACGCCAGCGACAAGGAGGCTCTGGCGAAGACCCTGGTGAGCGCCAGCGAGTCCATCTACACCTACAGTTTCTTCACCGGCAGAAGCGGCAAGGACCCGGACTACAAGAGCGTGAAGGGTGGCCTCGACCAGGCGTCCTTCCAGAAGAAAGTCAAGAACAAGGTCGACATGCTCTGCGGCAAACGCGCCACCTGCGAGGATGGTACGTGCACCGACGTCAGCGAGACCAACGAACGGTATGACGTGCTTGTCGCCATGACCTTCCGTTGGTCAGCTGATGGTGACCCCGTCGCCACTGGACTCTTCACATCCAGCGTGCGCTTTGGCCACGAAGACGAGGCCGCGAGCCGGGAAGCACGCGGCAAGACCAGGCTGGCCTTCGAGACGGAGGTCGATTCACAGACGTCGGCACTGCCACCCCCGTCGTAGTTGGCGCCTTCGTTCTGGGCACAGGCTCACGGGTGAGGGCTCACGGCTCACGGGTGAGGCTCACGGCTCACGGGTGGCTCACGGCTCACGAGTGGGTAGAATGCAGCTCATGATCTGGCTCCTCCTCCTCGAAGTTGCGAACGCTGAGCGGCCGGAGCTCCAGTACGAGCAGATCAGCGAGAACTTCCCCATCAAGGTGCACTGGGATCGGGACGGTGACGCTGCCAAAGCCGAGCGGATCCTCGCCGCGATGGACCTCGCTTGGGCCGTTCAGGTCGAGGAGTTGGGCTTCCGCGCGCCCATCCTCCCCGACGGCAATGACGGCGGAAAGCACGGCCCGGAGCTCGATCTCTACTTGATCCCCCTCGGGGCCAGTCAAGCTTGGGCGTCCCCCGACAACTACGTGGACAACGTCGACGACGGCTACAGCGGGACCGCGGCGTACATGGCCGTCGATCACAACCTGCCCGACGATCTGATCGACGCGTTCACCGCCCACGAGTTCAACCACGTCCTGCAGTACGGGACCGACTTCAACGAGATCACGTTGACGATCTGGGAGGCCACCGCGACCTGCGCTCAGACGTGGACGCTGGGCGAGGTCGGCGCCTGGGACGCCGATGTCGCCGACTTCCAGTCCGATCCCTACCTGAACTCACTCGGTGGCGACAGCTATTACTCGTGGAGGAACCTGAAAGTCGGCTTCTTCTACGAGTACGGGGCGGCGCTGTGGATGATGCACCTCGACCAGGTCGTCGGCGATGGAGATGGCACGGCGGGACCAGCAATCTGGGAGGCCGTGGCGCAGGAGGGCCTGCCCAACGAGCCCGACATCATCGAGGCGTTTGCGGACGTGGCTGGCGAAGACATCGGACCTGCCTTGAACGCATTGGCGCGGTCTCGGTTCTTGGTCGGCGACGACTGGGACGATCGCGGGATCCCCGAGGCCGCCGACTGGCCAAAGCGAAACAAGGTGCCCGCGCTCGATCTGGACGTGGGCGAACTACCGCTGAAACACGCCTTTGATCCCCCGCTCATGCCCACCGGGCAGGGGTTTGTCGACCTGGATCTGAGCGGCTGGAGGCCGGACCTCGACGATCCCTGGCTGATCGTCGACGCGACGTCGAAGAAGGGAAAACACAGCGCCGTAATCGTCCTGTGGTGGGCCGAGGACGGCACGGTCGGCGAAGAGCAGGACTCGGGAGAGATCGCATTCGTGGAGCTTCCGTTGCACGGACTCGAGCGCGTCGCCATCGCGGTCACCAACCTCGAGAGCTCGGGCTGGGACGGCGACCGATTCCTGTACCGGGACGGCGATCAAGAACTCTTCGTCGATGTCGCCGAGGGGCCAGGAACCCACGAACCGGGCAGCGGTGCCCCTGGCTGCGGATGCAGCAGCGGTACTCATCCAGCATGGATTTGGCTGCTTGTCGGCCTGTTCTTCCGACGGTCCACACCGTGCCCTGCGAGTTTGTCCTCTGAAGCTTGATGGATCTCGACCCTGCCGACAACAGCAAGGTTGGCGGCGCGAAGCCGTCGCACAAGGAGTGTCATGCGAGTTGTTATTTCGTTGGTCGCGGTACTGAGCGCCTCTTGCACGTCCGAGATGGGCGTGATCACCGCCGAGGATGGCACCGAGATCCGCCTGGCGAGCGGCACCGCCGGCTCTATGGATTTCTACGTGGGGCAGCCCTCCTACTCCCTGTTTCTCTCGAGCAAGAACGAGACCTGGGATTGCGACGGACTGGACCCCACTTTCCGGGATCCATCCTTCCAGGACGCCTTCCCGGCCCGTACTGGCTACCTGCTCGTCGCCTCCCTCGAGGACTCCGAAGAGTGCCAGGTCATGCGCTGGGATCGAGATGGTCCCTTTGGCGGCGTATCCGGCGGCACCGAGTACATCGGCGAGTGCACGGTGCGGTGGTCCGGTGACGGCGACCGCATCACCGGCTCACTCACGACCGAAGGAGCGCTGACAGGCGAGGTCGACTTCGACGTCCCGGACTGTGGTCGTAGAGGATTCCGACACTGGGGCCCCGTGTAGTCGGGGAACCTCCGCCCAGAGATGGAAGCCAGAGGGTACGCTTCCGCTGTGGAGCACGGTAGCCAGATCGATCGCTACATCATCGAGGCCGAGCTCGGTCGCGGTGGCATGGCGGTGGTCTATCGCGTCCGGCACGCGACCCTGGACTCCACCCATGCGCTGAAGATCCTGCACACCGACCAGCCCGTGATCGCCGAGCGCCTGATCCAGGAGGGAAAGCTGCAGGCCTCGCTCCGCCATCCCAACGTGGTCGCAGTGACCGATGTCATCGACGTCAATGGCGCTCCGGGTCTCGTCATGGAGTACGTGCCAGACGGCGCCCTGGACGAGCTGCTGGACTTCGATCTGGCTCCGGAAGAGGGAGTGCGGATCTTTCGGGAGATCTGCGCTGGCGTCGGGCATGCCCACGGGCTCGGCATGATCCATCGAGATCTGAAACCAGCCAACGTGCTCATCCAGAAGCTGGGCGACCGCCACATCCCCAAGGTGGCGGACTTTGGACTGGCGAAGGTCCTCGGGGGCAATGCAGTCGACGGCCCGAAGAAGACCCGCAGCGGCGTGGCGATGGGCACCCCGGCATATATGGCGCCCGAGCAGGTCCGCGACGCGGCTTCGGTGGACGAGAAGGCGGACATCTGGGCACTCGGAGCCATCCTGTTCGAACTCGTCCAGGGCGAGCGGCTCTTCACCGGTCCAGGTGCCCTCGAGGTGATGAACGCCGTGGTCGCCGGCCCCGATCCCAAGCTGCTCGCCCGGATCCCGCCCCCAATCGATGCCGCAGTTCGGGGGTGTGTGCAGCCCCGGCTCGACAAGCGCATCCCCGATGTCGCGACCCTGTTGAAGGTCCTGGACGGCGAGAGTTGGCAGGCCGACGAGGCGGGAGGAACCTGGTTCCCCGGTGCAGCCGATCCCGCTGGAGAGACCGGCGAGCTGCCGTTTCTCCCCGAACACTCGAGGTCCAGTCCATCCGAAGGGGACATGACTTGGGATCCAGTGGAGACCGTACCGCCGCCATCCGCGGAGCCCGCGAAACCAGAGAAGGGCGGCGGCCGCTCCATCGAGATCGCGATCCCGGCCCTTCCTCAGGTCGGCTCGGCGGCGAAGTGGCTCGCCCTCGGGGTCCCCGTCTTTCTGGCCTTCATTGGGGCCTTCGAGGCAGTGGATGGCATGCTCCAGTACCCGCTGATCCGCGCCGTGAACGGCGAACTCCCGACCACGGATGTTGTCGTCGTCGGCATTGGAGAGACCGAAGAGATCCGAAGCTTGAGGCAGCGACATCCCGCCGTCATCGACGCCTTGGTGGATGCTGGAGCCACCGCCATCGTCTTCGATATGACCTTTCGGGCCCAGGACGAGGCCGATGTCGCGTTCGCAGCAGCCGTCCAGCGCGCTGCGAACTCCGGGGTGCCGGTCGTCTCGGCGACTTTGTTTCGTGATAATGCGCCCTTGAAGCCGGGAACCAAGGTGCTGGCAGAAGCTCTGCAAGGCGGGATTGTGCGCCTCGAGACCGACCTGCTCTTCGGCACCGCCCGCAAAGTGCGGGTTCGCCAGGGCATCATCGGCGACGAAGATCTGTGGAACGTCTCCGTCGAGGCAGTGAGTGCACACCTGGGCCGCAACGCCGAGATCCGCGTGGAGGGCGACCAGTTGGTGGTCGGCGGCCTGCGCAATTCGATCTGGGCCGATCTCGCCGTCCTGCACCCCACTGAGGATCCGCTTCGGATTCCGTACGGCACCGATGTGGAGGAAGCCAAGGGCCGCATCGCCTTCATTGGCCTCACCAGTGGACCCGATGATCTGCACCGGACGCCGGACGGCCCGCGCTACGGCGTCTCGATTCTCGCCAGCTTCGCCCAGACGCTCCTTCGCCAGTCGTGCCTCCGCATGGCCACGCAGGAGCAGAATGCCTTGGCCACGATGGTCGCCGGCATCGGCACGGGCCTGCTCGCGACTCGCTTGTCTCGAAGGGCGCAACCGCTCGCTCTCATCGTCGCAGCCGGTGTGGTCGCGGTCTCCGTCGCCTTGGCCTCCGCCGGCATCATGGTATCCATCCTACCCACCGTCCTGGCTGGCATCATCGGCTTGTGGGCGGCTCGGAAGTCCACATGATTTGGTTGTTATTGATTTCGCTAGACGCGTTGGCCGCCTTTGGGACTGTCGACGTCGTCACCATTCGCGACGCGTCCGGAAACTGGTCCAAGGTCGACAGCACGGCCGACGCCGTCCGAGTGCGCGATGGCAAGGAGGAGCCCCTCACCGAGGACATGACGGTCGATGTCGGTGATGTCATCCGGACCACCCAGGCCCGGGTGAAGCTGACGCTAGCCGACAAGGAGCTGATGAGCATCGGCGAGGGCAGCGAGGTCACCCTGAAGGAGCGCGGCGTGCTCCAGACGCTGGGCGACGTATATTATCAGCTTCGCGGCGCCTTTTCGGTGGAGTATGGGCACGTCGAGGCCACCGTCGAAGGGACCCGCTTCCTGATCGAGCAGGGCGACATTCAGCTGGCAGTGGCCGAGGGCGCTGTCCGCGTCAAGGACGAGAGCGGCGGCGAGGCCTTGGTTGGGACCCGGGAGATCACGAGCTCGGCGGCGGAGCCAAAGACCTGGCTTCGGAGCGAGATGGGTCCTCGGTTGCAGCAGACCTGGCCTCTGGGACGCCCGGTTGTGATGGCAGTGGGTTCCTTCTCCGTTGGATACGGACAGCGCGGACTCAACGACCGCTTTCGGTTCTCGGGCCGGCTGTCCCCCCTCCCGCACCTGTGGCTCGACGTGTCCGTCGGCTACGCGTCGAGGCTCCTCCGCTGGCACCGCTTCCCGCTCTCGGTGGGCGTCGACTACCAGATCGCCGACTTCGCGGTGGGCGTAGACGTGGTGGCGATGCTCTACCATTCCCTCGAGAACAACGGCTACGGCCCGCTCTTGACTGGGCGCTACACGCTCCCGATCGACCGGCACCTGTACATCGAGGGCCAGGGGCGAGTGGGTTGGATCCAGAACGACATCTGGATCGAATTCGGCGCTGGCGTCGGACTGGGCTTCTAGAGCACCGAAGTACCTGCTTGCGAAGACGCCCACGCAGAACTGGACCGGCGGCTATTGGATGTCAACACCCTGGTACATCCCGGTCCCCGCGGTGTCGCGGATGATGGTATCGACACAGGTGGCGTCGACGTTCGCCCAGCTTGTGGGGATCGTGGCGCCCGAGTATCGGGCGAGGTCCTTGACGGCGTTGAATGGCAGGTCGTCGCCGGCGTCGAATGTGCCCGTTCCACCGTAGTGCGCCGTGACGACGTCAATGTCGTCGTACAGTCGCATCGAGAGCTGGTTGCCGGTGGGTCGGTTGTTGTTGACCACCGTGGAGTTGTTCTCGAGCTTGCTGATCAAGCGCGCGTTGTCCCCATCGTTGGCGCCTCCGTCGGAACGCGGAACCACGTGATCGACCTCGGGCGCCACCTGTCCAGCCTCGGCGCGGCCCAGCAGAGCGCCACCTGTGACGTCGGATCCGGGGTAGGGGCCCGCCGTAACGGGGGCGGCAACCGGACCAGCTGCGAGGTTGCTGGTCGCGACCGCGTTCAGATCCGAGCTGTTGAACGTGCCAAACCCGACGGTCGCGTTGCTCCATCCACGGACTGTCGTGCGGCCACGCCAACTGTTCGGATTGTTCGGAACGAGGCCCACCGCAATCCGTTGAATCGGTGCGCTGGCGTTCGAGGCCGCATGCATCAGCGCCCTTCGGTTGCTCCGGCCAACACCGGGGACAGCGCACAGAGTTGGTGATTCGGCCGCGGATTGGTCAGTTTCGCTCAAGGCTCTTGTGTGAGCGTATCCCATTTGCCCTCCCGCCGAGGAGGGTACAATGCGCACACTCCCTCTTTCAAGGCATCTGCCCCTGCAGGAGCACGCCGCGCAGGTCCTCGTTCAATCGCGCGGTGCAACCTCGATCCACGTCGCGGCTGGAACGACCTCAGATCATGCCGAGCGGTTCGAGGGTCCACGGCCTGTCTTCGGCCCGTCGCCAGGTGAACACGGGGATCGGTCTGGCCTGTTCTTCTTCTGACATGGCCGCCTTTGCCTTCGTGAGAGCCGCTCGCTCTGCCCCCCCAAGCCTGACGACCAGGAATCCAACCACCGCCGCAGGTGGAAAACCAAAGGTGTTGATCTCGGGGTTCGTTTCGACTGGCGTACCGCCGGCGCCGCCTCGTTCAAGGTGGTCTCGGATGCCTCTGAGGTGCTCGCCAACTTCGTCGGGGCCGTACAGCCGAGCCCCGTCGTGAACACCAGCGTGCTTGCTGCTGCTCTGGTCTGCCCTCCAGTCTTCGAAGGTGCCTCCCTTTCCTGTCATGTACAGGAGGTCGGGATGGGTGGGATCGACCATTGTCGCGATTCGATCCCCGAGTACTGACGGGCTTGCTTTGGGGCTGCGGTCCTCGATGCTCTCGATCATCTTGAAGTAGTGCGGTTGCATTCGCGGCGAGGTCATCGTCCAGTTCACCTTCACGTTTGCCATGGCGCCGCGAGGGGCGGCGGGAATGTCGCGCATCGTGCCACCAACCGCGTGGCTGGCGATCTCGGTTCGCGCCGCCGCGCTGTGCAGCGAGTGCAGATCCCTGGCTTGGATCGCGGTGACGAGCAGGGTTCCGGCATCGTACAGCTCCATCACGCGGCCAACTGCGACGTCTTCTGCTCGACCGACGCCCGCGGCTGACGGTGCAGCCATCGGCACGGCTCGCAACAGCGGGCTCGATGGGGGGGCGCTGGAGATCACGGCGACCGCGGCGCCTCCAGCGCTACTCGACGACCCCGCAGGTGCCGCAGCTTCGCTCGACGACCCCATGTCCACAGCCGACGCCTCGAGAGGGGCCGCAGCTGACTCGGCCGGCGGCTCGCGGGATGCCGCGGCTTCAGCCGGTTCAGCCTCCGCCACGGCCGGTAGCTCGCCTGGCTCCTCCGGCGGGGGAGCCGCCGCAGCGGGGGGAGCATCCACGGGATGTGCCGCTCCCGCAAAGGGATACGTGCGCAGAGCTTGCACGAGCAGCTCGTCTGAGTTGATGGCCCCTGCGGCTTCGGAATGGAGCCACCGTAGGACCTCTTCTCTGGTCTTGAACAACCGCAGGTCAGGGAACTCGTCAACGAACTTCGAGAGATATTGCTGGTTCACATGCGCGAGCCTGTCGAGGAGCGTGCGCTGCACGACCATTGCGGCCCGAAGGTGCGCCCGGTTGCTTGTGCCGCCGGTTCCATTCTTGCTAGACGCCACCTTGGCCTCGACGTCTCGGGCGCCAGTGTCTTCCGTTGTTCGTTCTGGGCGTTGAGGTCCGATCATTGCCACTCATTCGTGTCGGTCGGGTCGTGAATCGCCCCTCGCTCGTTCATCGTACAGCACCAATCGCGAACCGCGTGACCGTCGATGTAGAGGTCGATCAACCGTCCGAAGAGCGCTACTCGGTTGCCTTGACCTTGCCGATGATGTCCCGATTTCGACTGGTCTCGAAGAGGCCATTCAGGCTCCCGATCGTGGCCTCGTCGATCTCCTTGTCGGTGACTGGGGCGTTCGTGCGGTCCCGCGCAGCCTTCGTCCGCGCGTTGGCGTCCATGGCCTCCTTGTTCACATCGATCGGCTCGCCCTTCTTCCTCAGGTCTGCTGTGCGTGCGTTGTCGCCGCGGGTCTTGGACAGGGCCGTGTCGCGCGGAACGCGGACTGTGTCGGTGTTCTGGTAGTCCTTGGAGCCATAGTCGCTGCGACCGGTCTTGGGATTCTTGGTGATGTCAGCGGCGGTTGATCGCGGCAGGACGTGCTCGTTTTCGGTGATCTTGGACTTGTTGTTGGGCCCATCGTAGACGGCGCGGTCCTGCTTTCGGTACTTGGTGACCTTGCCGTACCCAGCGTCGCCATCGAAGGGGCGCCACTCCGCACCGTCGCCGCGACCGTGCTTGGTGTACGAAGTCGGAGTGGAGGCCGGGCCGGGCTTCTTGAGCTTGCCGGTCTTGGGGTTGAGTCTCTTGCCGGCCTTGAACGCCGCCCGGAGCTTGGCGTCGGTCATGGTGGTCTTTGGGTATCTGTGTCTGTAGTCGGCGATGAGGTCGTCCGCTGTCATCTTCGGGTCGTCCCAGGCCTTTCCGGACGGCGGGCCCTTCTTGCTCGCGTCACTGCCGGTGTCCTTCTTCTGGGAGGGTACGTCGGGTTTTTTCTTCGGACCGCTGGTGGGTGTGTTCGGCTTCTTGTGGCCTGGGTCTTCGGAGGGTCGGGCCGCCTTGCGCTTGGGGGCTTGGTAATTTTGGGGCTTTCCCCCTCCCTTGGGAGCGGCAGTCTGGGGATTGCCCTTCACGCGGGAGGGCGCGCCAGCTGGCCCATCCGGCGGGTTGGCGAATTTGGGCTTGCTGGCTGCCGGCGCGTCCGGTGCTGGCTTGCTGGCGGGCTTGGCTGCCGGCGCGTCCGGTGCTGGCTTGCTGGCGGGCTTGGCTGACGGCGCGTCTGGTGCCGGCTTGCTGGCGGGCTTGGCTGCCGGCACGTCCGGTGCCGGCTTGCTGGCGGGCTTGGCTGACGGTGCGTCGGGTGCCGTCTTGCTGGCGGGCTTGGCTGACGGTGCGTCTGGTGCTGGCTTGCTGGAGGGCTTGGCTGCCGGCGCGTCCGGTGCCGACCCGGTGCCCGCCTTGCTGGCCGCCGACTTGGGATTCGCTGCGACGGGGTTCTGGCCGCCGAGCTTCTTGCCGAGCTTCTTGCCGAGGCTGGACTTGCCGAACTTGAGCTTGAGCTTGCCGAACTGTCCGCCGAATGCCCTGAAGCCGGCGCCCACGCCCGTGGCCAGGCCAGTGGACAACAGGAACTCGGCCATGTTGAAGGACTTGCCTAGCAGGACGACTTCGCCGAGCTGCGTGAGACCCGAAGCGAGGGCGTTCGCACCCAAATCCAGGAGGGTCGTACCGAGGGCATCCAGCGTCCACCTGGCAGCTAGCTTGCCGGCACCCAGCGCGAGGGCACCTCCAGCGGCTCCGGTCAGGGCGGCTGTCAAGTAGGCCTTCGGCTTGAAGTTGATCTCGGAGAACTTCCTGCCCTCGAGGTACATGCCCTGCATGACATCTTCGGTGAACTTGACTGCCAGTCCACCAATGGCGCCACCGATAGCACCGATGGCGATGGTGGCGAGCACGCCGGCTGCCGCGGCGCCTGCGCCTGCTGTGGCGATGATGAAGGTGGCGGCAACGGCGATCACGACGGCTTTCTTGACCGTCCGCTTCCACTCCTCGGGAACCCTGGCCGCCTGCTCGTTGGCATGCTTGCGAATGGTGGGAAGGAGCTTGGCCTTCACGTGCTTGCCGTATTGTTTGTCCAGTCCTCCCGGGATCTTGTCGAAGTTGGCCTTGACGGCCTTTTGCTGGGCCTTCAGGGATCCCTTCAGGCCGGTCAGCATGCCGCTGATGTGACCGCGCACCTTGGTGTCGAGGGTGCCCATGTTGCCCACGCACTCGAGGAACCCGAGGTCCATGTTGGCGGTGACCTCGCCGAGAGTCCCGTAGGCCTTGTTCTCGACCTCGGTTGCGAGGGTTTCTGCGCCCTTTGCGATGGCGAGGGCGGCCTTCTTCGGCGCGGCGAGGGAGAGGCTGGCGTGCTCGTGCAGCTTCTTCAGCCCGACCTTGCCGAGCTCGCGCAGGTTCTCGAGTTCGAGGGCATGGGCGGCATCGAATCCGGTCCGGAGCTCGTCGATTGCGCCCTGTTCACTTGCTTCCTTGCCACTGGTGGCTCCCGCCAGCTGGTTCATCTGCTTGGCATAGGAATCACTCAGGCCGTTCGCTCTCTCGGCGATAGCCGACTTGACCCGGGTGCCGGATTTCCCGATGTTGGCCTTGGCCTGGTCCCCCATCTGGCCGAGCTTGCCGAGAGCCTTTTCCTCCTCCTCGCTCAGCTTGTTCATCTTGGAATCCACCGCGCTCTCGATGGATTGGGTGGAGGAGTCGCAGAGGAAGGCGACCCCTTCGAGGGTCTGGGTGGAGAGCATCCCGAAGCCGTCGGCCGCCGTGGTGCCGAGGGTGTCCAGCTGGCTCGAGAAACTCGTCGCGATGGGGCGGGAGAAGGAATTGGCGTCCTTGCCCATCCTGAACATCTTCCTGTCGATTTTGCCGGCATGCTTGCGGATGGAGGACCCGAAACCCCTGCCCACAGCTTCGGCAGTCATGCCGCGGATGATGAGGGCTTGTTTGCCGTTGGCTCCCTGTCCCAGGTTGCGTTGGCGCTTCTTCTCCTTCAACCCGGCCATCACGCACTGGTACTTCCAATATGCTCCCGTGCCCCGAACCTGAATGGCGGTGGCGGCCATCTCCTTGTAGAGGCTGGCGGCGAAGGCAGCTGTCTCCTTGGGCACCTTGCCCTTTGCGGTCTTGATTGCGGTCGACACGGCGCTGGTGTAGTTGGCCGACGTGGCGTTGATCTGCTCTTCGAGTACACGCCGCTTGCCGGTGATGCCGTCGATTGCGGTGACGCGGGCGAGCTCCATGCGCTGCCGGGTGGTGTCGAACGCACTGCTCACGGTGGCTCCGGCGGCCTCGACTTGCTTGTCGACCCCGGAGAGCGACACGGCGATGGCGGCGTCGATCTGACCGGTGAGCTTCTTCGCCAGGGCGTTGGCCTCGAGCTGCGCCGAGGTCACCGAGGTGGTGAAGTTGGAGAGCGCGAGCACGGCGAGGAACTTGGGATCTGGCCCCGATACGGTCGGAGCGGTCGTCGGGCCGCTCGAGGACTCGGTCATGAAAGTCGGCGGCGTGAACATCGCCGGCGGTGACAGCGTCGCTGGCTCTGAGGACGTGGGGACATCGACGGGGATGTCTTTGGGGGGCATGAGCATGGCTGGCGCGCCGCCCGGGGCCTCCCCAGCCGCATCTGGTGACTCGCTGGGAGCGGTGGACTGGCCGTCCCCGTCCCCGTCCTGGCCCTCGGAGGCGCTGCCAGCGCTCGCGCCGCCGCCACCAGCCGGGGCCTCGTCCGGGTCGTCCTGACCCTGATCGCCCGCGGCTCCAGGGGCGGCGTTGGGGCTGTCCTGGCCCTCGGTGTCGCTGCAGTCCTGGTCTGGTTCGAAGGACGCACCGGTCTGCGGATCGCGCACCCGGTCCGGGTCGGTGAAATCGTCTTCGTCGTGGGCGACCGCGCCGTCAGCGGAGCGGAGCAATGGGCCGGCCGCGCCTTCCGTTCTCGGGGCATTGTGCGCTGCGGAGCCGAGGTTTCCGGGACGCATGCCGGCGTCCGGGATGCCGCTCTCCCTGACGAGATCCACAACCGCCAGCTGTTTCTGGATGCGGTCCTCCATGGCGTAGGCTTCTTGTTCGGCCGGATCCGACGGGCTCGACACGCCCCTAGACTGGGACAGCTGCCCCTCGTCGTGCTGGACGACGTGGGTGAGCTCGTGGATGAGGAGTCGATCGCCCTCGCTCGTTCCGGGCGAGTACTCGCCGGCTCCGAAGAAGACGTCCGAACCCACGGCAAAGGCGTGGGCGCTCAGGGATGTCGCTGCCTGTGCGGCCTTGGCGTCACGGTGGATGCGCACGTGGCCGAAGTCGTGGCCAAAGACGCGCTCCATCCTCTCTCGAACGGCACTGGGCATGGCTTCGCCGGACTTTCCGGCGACATCTGCAACGAGGTCTTCGGGCGCGTCCTCTTTGTGGGCCTTCAGCATCGCCTGGCACATGGCCCTGTTGCTGAGCATTGGCGATTCGGATTGCACACCGGCAACCGAGCGAAGCATGGCCCGGCTCAGTATCGGCCCGAGGCCGCCGAGTGCCCCTCCGCCAGCGGCCGCGCACACCACCTGGTTGCCGAGGCTTAGGTGTAGCTTCGCGGAGAGACTGGTCTCTTCGGCGCCGGTCTCGGATTGAGGCAGGACCCTCGGCAAGACGGCCCTGGACGGAGCGCTGCCCGCTGGCGACAGGTGAACGCTGACTCCCTTCCCTGAGTTCTGTGACATGGCAGCGACATTCCCTGGGAGTGAGGTCTCCCATTGCTGAATACGCCGACAGCGAACCTATGTTTGTATCAGGGTGTATCAGGGCTGATTGAGGGCGCCGGTCTAGTTCTCATCGGCAGAAGAAGCGATAGCGACTTCTGCGATGAGTACAGGGAGCGCAGCCCGGAGGCCTGCAGCGAAGGATGCTGACTGATATCCGTGGATTGATGTGGCCATCCTTCGCTGCCGGACTGCCGCAGGGAGGAGCGTCAACAGGAGTCTAGACCTGCGCCGGAGGCAGTCGCTGACAATCGGGACTTGCGCTGCGCAGGTCTAGAGGGATCCCCCGATGGATAGTGCTCCTCCGCCCTTGATGGGCGCGAAGGAAACGCGCAGGAGGGGTCGCCGTGGCCGCTGGTAGAGAGCCACGTCGCCGTTGAGGCCTTCCAGTACGGCCGCGCGTGAGAACTTGGCATCTGCTGACATAGCCATCGTCGCCCCGAAGCCGGTCGCAACGGTGGTAATGATGAGTTCCTTCGGGACATACCCACCCGTGAACCCGATGGCGACCAGCGCGCTACCCTCGGCGACAGTGACGCCGTAGGCCACCCAGGCCACTATCGGAAGCGCAAGGGAGGGAACCTTGACTCCAGCTGCACGGCCCACTCGGCGCGCCTTGACTCCGCCTCCAGAGGCGATGGGCAGTGAGACTCCGATCGACAGCAGGGCGATGGCGCCGGTGATGGTGGCGGGCTCTTCCTCCAACGCCGTGGCCGCGATGCCAAACAACAGGGTTCCGCTGGCACCGACATAGCCGGCCGCGATGTTCGAATTGATGCTGTCGAGTTTGGCGGCGGTGTCACCACTGACACCAGGGGCGGGGGCGGATGGCTTCGTTCCGTTCGGATCGATGCACTCCCCGCTGTCGCAGATGCGGTCGCCCTTGCAGTCCATATCGGTTGTGCAGCCCGCAGTTGCATCTGTTGGAGTCGCGAAAAATAGCAGGCCAATCCCCAATAGGGCGGCACGACGACACATAAACATATTCTTCTCCATGGGTGGGATCCCTGACTGGTGGCGTCGGGTTCACCGGTAGTTGTACGAGCCTCGCCCTCCGTCACAACGCAGGCCGAAAAAGTCGATCAAACGACGACGTCACACCGTCAGTCATCCGCTGCGAGGTCTCCCGCGGCGCTCCAGAACGGCGGACCCAGTCGAGGCCCAAACCGGCCATCGAGCTCGGTCAACAGTTCCCGGATATCGTCGATCCGGGCCAGACCAGCCTCTCGCGCCCGCTCGACACCTACGATGGCGGACTCCATGTCCCCACGGAGGGCATCGACCGCGGCGGCCAGGACCAGCGCATAGGCCAGGGTCGGAGCCCCCAGACCCGGTGCTTTGTGCACGGCGTCTCGAACGAACTCTGCCGCTTCATCGACTCGATCCAGGTGCAACAGCGCCCGCGTAGCGCCGAGCAATGGGAACACTTCGTAGATGTTCTGGATCCCACTATGGATCTTGGCACCGGCCTCGAAGGCATCCAGGGCGGCCTCGTACCGGCCAGTGGCCAGCCCCACGTGCCCGCGGACCGAGAGCGCGTCGGCGACGCCCGTCAGTCTTCCCAGCTCTTGGTTGCGTTCCAGAGATCGCGCCGCCCACACTTCCGCTCTTGTTGGATCGGTCCCCAAGAGCGAGAACGCCAGGTCCGCGCAAGCGTCGGCTTCAATCTCGTAGCAGCCGGCATCGCGAGCATCGTCCGGGATCGAGCCGAGGACCTCGAGGCGCTCCGATTCCTTCCCGAAAACCCCAAGGAGTCGTGCCTTGTCGTATTGAATCCACAGCCCGAGCTCCACGATGTCGACCCCGGTGAGCGCTACCTCGATTCCGGCAGGATCGACCCGAGCGATGTGAGCTTCGGAGGCGCAGAGATCCCGCCAGGCGCCGTCGCGGTCGGCGTAGACCTGGTTTCGGGAGCGCTGCAGCAACGCCGCTCCTGCGGCAGCGGGCCACAGCTCGATCGCCGCATTATTTAGCAACAACCCAACCTCTTTCGAGGACTCCTCGCGTTCGCCGCCAGCGCGCCACAGCTGGGACCGGAGCGCCATGACGGCCCCTCGGCGTGGGTCATCTGGAGCAATGCCCAGATCGTCCAGACACTCCTGAAGCTCTTCGGTCAACGCGATGGCGGCGTGGCAGCCACGGCTATGGGTGCAGGCCCAGATAGCCCCCCGCCAGTCGTGGAAGGCGCCCGTCAGATCGCCCAGGGCCGTCTGTTGTCTCGCGCGCCAGAGTTCTCGCTCCGGGAGCTCGGTCTCGGCGTCGATCAGCGCCAAGACCTGCCGCCGCAGGTCGCTCATCTCGCCGGGGGTGAAACGCGCGAGGATCTCCCGCCGAACGGTCGGATCTGTGAACGCCCAACCGTCGCGGGTGTACACAGCCAGATGGCGGCGAACCAACACCTGGACCCCACCCCAGCCCCGCTCGGTCTGCACGAGGGGCTCCCACAGGACGGCAGGCACGCCCCGCCCGATCACAGCCCCCACCTGCAGCGCTTCCAGCTGTTCCGACGTGAGCTCCGGCGGCAACCCATCGAAGGATCGCGCATGTTGTGAGTGAAGTTTTAGTCCAGTTGATTCCCAGGTATAGGCGCCAGCGAGTACTGCGCCGACGAGGCGATCGAGGGCAATGCCGGGCAGGCCCTGGCTGTCTTCGGCAAGGCGGACTGCGACGGCGGGGTCGAGGCCCGCATGCCGACGAGTGATCTCGGCAACGACCTCTGGAGGTAGTGGCAGCAGGTCGATCGTCTCTGCTGTTGCCGGGGCCTCGTCTGTCCACAGCAACCGAACTGCGGCGCTGTCGCAGATCGACTCGACCGACCGACCGACCTGCGAGCTGCAGTCCAGGTGGATGGTCACCGGTCCACGAGCGATGCACCCCTCGAGGGCGGCTTTGGCGCTCGAGCGCAAGCCCTCGGTCGTGGAACTCTGCGCGGGGGCTATCAGATCGGGTTCGGAAGAACAGAGACCGATGAACAGCTGCCACAGCGCCGCACGGGGCTCGGCAGAGGTGATCTCCACGCCGACTCCTCCGCCCTCTCGGATCGCGCGAATCAACCAGTGACCCAGCGCGCTCTTGCCGACAGCCGGGGGGCCCACCAGGGCCAGAGACCGCGGCCCTTCGCCGCGAGCCCATGCCCAGAGCCGGTCGCGCTCGGATTCCCGTCCCACCAGCACCGGATCTCGCAAGGTGATCAGTCCCAGGCCCGCGCCGCGCAGCCTCGCAGGTGGAGATCGGTGCGCTCGTCCACGCCAGTCAGCTTCCAGCTCGCGGCTGCCGGTGGACGTTCGACCCTCGCCCTCCAGTGCGGGGCTCAGAACGAGGGGAGGCTCTTCGGTGTCGGGAAGGGTCTGCCAGGTGAGCAGCGTGTCGAGAGGGGCGGACGCATCGCTGTTCTCCATCGACGAATCTGGCTCGGCCATTGCGACCAGCGCGCGGAGAGCCTCCTGACAGCTGCTGGGACGACGTGCGGGAGAGGGTTCTGCCAACCAGCGCAGCCACCCCTGAAATGACGCCGAAACTGGGAGCCCGCTGACAAGACTCGGCAGCCCAGTGCCTTTGGCTGTACGGATCTCGTTCAGATCTCCGGCGAAGGGCAGGCTCCGGCAGGCCAGATACCAACCCAACACACCCAGCGCGTACAGATCTGTCCACGGCCCCTGGCCGTCGGTTCCGAACTGCTCGGGAGCCATGAAGGGCAGAGTTCCCGCAGATTGAGCCTTCTCGCCTGCGATGGCGGCGATTCCGAAGTCGCACAGCTTCAGCCCCGGACGGCTGTCGCCAGGCATGCCGATCACCAAGTTCGCCGGCTTGAGATCCCGGTGGACGATGCCTCGAGCGTGGGCGTGGGCCAGAGCGTGCAGGGTCTCGCGAAGGACGCGGACCAGGACCCGCCAGTCGTCGATGCGCAGAGCCTGCAGGCTTCCTCCACTGAGGTACTCCATGGCGAGCCAGGCAGATCCTTCGCCCCACATGCTTGCTTCACTGGGCACTTTTCCAATATCGAGGACCTCGACGATGTTCTGGTGGTCGAGTGAGGCGAGGGTGTGCATCTCCCGTTCGAACAGACCTCGGCTGACTTGGGTGACGACCTCAGGCCGGACAACCTTGATCGCAACTGGCAAGCCCGTAGGCACACTATGGCCACGCCAGACCTCGCCCATCCCCCCCTCCGCAATTCGCGCCTCGAGTTGGAAGGATCCCAGAACGTACGTGGACCGTTCGCGGCTTGGAGACCAGTCGCCGAGGAGCCGAGCGGTAGCCCGACAGGAAGCGCAGATGCTGACATGCAGCGCTTCGGCGTCGGTCCAGGAGGCGGAGTCCACAAGGGTTGCCTGGGATGGGTGACTATCTGTGGGCATCGACGCAGCCTAGCTGATGATAAGGTCAGTCATGAATCGAGAGCGAATAGTACAGCTGACAGAGGCCCTGGATGGACCAACGGGCAAAGCCGCAAGGCAGGAGTTGGGCGAGCTACTGCACGAGGTCCAACCCAAGGTGCTGCGTCTCTGTCGAAGATACGTTGGCAACGAGCAATCTGCCGAGGAACTGGCTCAAGACGCACTGGTAACGACCTATGCTCTGCTGCCAGAATACCGTCCTGAGAACAGCCTCGATGCGTGGGTGATGGGGATCGCTCGCAATCATTGCCGCAACGCGATCCGGAGGCGCCGCGAAGCTCTCACCGAGGACGGTGTGCTCGAAGCGAACTCGGAGGAATCCCCGGTGATCGCCCTGTTGTTGTGGGAGGAACGCGAGGAGCTGATCCGCACCGCGGCGGCCTCGGTGCTCACACCGATCGAGCAAGAGATCGTACACCTCCGCTACGTCGAGCAGCTCTCTCAGGATGCGATCACCGAGCTCCTGGAACTCGAGTCCGTCAGTGGCGCACGAGGGGTCCTGCAGCGGTGCCGCCGCAAGCTCGCTCGGGCCATACGCGCCCAGCTCATCGAGATGGGGCACGGCAGCTCCTTCGTTCGAAAATACCCAACGGAATAGGACAGGCCGTGCTCTTCACCAGGCCCAGATGTGGAGTTCGGTGGCTGGTCTTCCTTCTGGCCCTGGGTTGCGCGAGGCTGGACGGGGACCCTCGCGACTGGGACGGAGACGGGTGGCCGGCGTCCGCAGACTGCAACGACAGGGACCGGTCGATCCACCCAGAGGCCGACGAGGTCTACTACGACGGCATCGATCAGAACTGCGATGGCAGGTCGGACTGGGACGCGGACGAGGACGGCTACGACTCCACCTCGTACGGAGGGCCCGACTGCGACGACACCGATCCGGAGGTGACGGGAGCAGACCTCGACGGCGATCTCGTCTCCAGCTGCGAAGGGGACTGTGACGACCTCCGCGCCGACGTCTACCCGGGCGCTCCAAAGATATGCGGCGACGGCGTGGACAACGACTGCGACGGACTCGGCGAGTGTCCCATCTCCGGCGCCGTAGACGTTCACGAGGTCGACGCGATGCGCATCCTTGGGGATCCGGACGATCCGCAGGTGGGCACGAGGGTGCAAACCGGCGATCTGAACGGGGACGGATTTCCCGATGTCGCAGTGAGCAGGACCACCACCTCCTGGATCGTCATGGGACCCATCGTCGAAGACGTTCGCCTCGGTATCGACGGGTCGGCGTTGGTCGAAGGCGGCTTCACGCTGATGTCGGATGTGGACGACGACGGCAATGACGAGGTCCTGGTGTTGCGTCGTGCCGGGTATGACGGGGTCGCGATGGTCTTCGACCCGCCTTTGGCGGCGACCCTGGACGAAAACAACGCAAGCTCCGTGATCCGCTGGTGGAGCAACAGCGAGTTTGCGACCGGTGACTTCGATGGAGATGGCATCGTCGACTTCATCACCGGCGGCCGGTACAGCGCCGACCCGGGGCCTGGCGGGGAGGATCTCAGCTACGGCGCCGCGGCGATTCATCTCGGCCCAATCGTCGGAGACCTCGACCCCGACGAAGCGGTGACCCTGCTCCTCGGTGAGCCCGGTGAGAGCGTGTTCGGCTTCAACGTGGCTGCCGACCCGGATGTGACGGGGGACGGCCTCGCGGACCTGCTGGTAACGGGGGCCACCGGGAGCGACGCCGCATACGTGGTCAGCATGCCCCATACGCGCACCTCCATGCTGGAGGCCGACGTGCGCTGGGACATCTCGCCCGGCCCAGATGAGTTCCATGGCGTGGGGGACGTGGACGGCGATGGATACCGCGACGTTGCCGCCCTGCTGGAGGCCTACGAAGTGGCCTTGGTGACCGGTCCCATCACGGCAAATACGGACATCTCCCTGCCGGATATCGCCCTGGAGCGCACGCGAGGCAGCTCGTTCATCTACATCACGGAGCTCGGCGACCACGACGGTGATGGCATCGACGACGTGTGCATCGCCACGCCATTCGGGAGCTTGGACCAAGATTGGGGGCAGGCTTGGTTGGTGCTTGGACCGCTTCCACCCCAAGGCGAGCTCGATGCGGTGGCGCACGCTTTCCTGCGCGGCGGCGAGGAGTCCGGGAACTTGTTCGGTCTCGGATGTGCGGGAGTCGATCTCAACCAAGACGGTCTTCAGGACCTGCTCATCGGTGAGCCCAATTCCCTCGACGCGACGGGCACTCTGCAGGGGAGCGTGTGGATACTCCCGGGGGGCGGGACCTTTTAGACTTTGTTAGCTCAGGGCTCCGTCAGAGAGAGCAGCTCCTCTCGGTCGCCGATGCCGTCGTTGTCGCTGTCCCAGGCATCCGGGTCCGAGCCGACCACGCAGATCTCGATGGCGGCGCTGAGCCGGTCGCCATCCGCGTCGTCTCCAGAGCGGCTCTCGTACCAGATCACGGCGTCATCGTGGCGGGATCCGGCGAGCAGGTCGAGGTCTCCATCCCCGTCGAAGTCGGCCGCTGCAGCCGAATATGCGCCATCACCTTGCGAGCCGACTTCGATCTGCGGTCCGAAGGATCCGGATCCGAGGTTCTCGTACCAGGCCAGCTTGTCATCCACAGCGGAGACCGACACGACGTCGAGATCGCCATCTCCGTCGAGGTCGGCGGCGAGAACGCCCCGGGCGCCCATCACGTGCGTCGTGATCAGATTTGGCCCTCCGAACACGCCATCACCCTGGTTTTCGAACCAGACGACGTCGCTTTCGAGCCACGAGGCCGAGAGCACATCGGCGTCACCGTCCCCGTCGAGATCGGCGGCAAAGACCGTCCTCACGTTCGTGAGCTCGGCCGAAATCGACCTTCTCTCGCCGAAATTGCCGCTGCCCAGGTTCGGATACCAGCCAACGGTGTGGACGGCGTTCGAAGCGGTCAGGATGTCCTTGGTGCCATCGCCGTCGAGGTCCATCGTGTAGACGCTCCAGGCGGCGTAGGCGATTCCCTCTGCAATCGGCTGCAGGTCTCCGAACTGGCCAGCGCCGAGGTTTTCGATCCACCCGACCTGGTCGATGGCACCAACGACCAGGTCGGCGTCGGAGTCGCCGTCGATGTCCATCGTGCGAACGGTCTGAGGTGTCGTCAGCGTCGCGATGAGCAGGGGTGGAGAAAAATTCCCGCCGCCGAGGTTCTCGTACCAGTGCACGTGGCCACCGTGTCCGGCGGAGACCACGTCGAGGTCACTGTCCCCATCCAGATCGGCGGCGTGCACCGTCACAGCGCCAGCCTCATTGGTCGACAAGCGCCGGATCGCGCCGAACACGCCTCGGCCTTGGTTCTCGTACCAGGCGACCTCGCGATCGTCTTTCGAGGCCACGAGCACGTCGGCATCGCCATCGCCGTCGAGGTCGGCCGCGCGAACGGTAGAGACGCAGGAAGGCGTCGAGTTGGGGGTCGGGTCCAGATCGACGCATTCTGTGTCGTTGGGGTCGTTGATGGTGCTTGCCCGCCAGTCCAGGCAACTCTCCTCCCGCTGGAGCGGGTTGGTCTCGTACAGCACGACCTCGGCCCCGTCCGGAAGCGTGTCGCCGTCGCTGTCGTCGTGGAACGGATCCGTGTGGTGCACCTGCCGCTCGTCGTCATCGGACAGTCCGTCTCCGTCGGAGTCGAGCGGTTCCTCGCCCGATGCGGTGTTGTTTGTGTCAGAACGCAGGTTGTTCCTTCGGTCATCGTCGCCCGAACACGCCATGAGTAGGACGAAGACGGCGCCTGCGCTGGGGGTTGCTCCTCGCATGTAGGAGCAGAGTATCCGAGCGTGTCGCCGGTCATCCTGCTTTTTGGTGCATTTGCTCCGGACGGCTGGTAGTGGAAGGCGCACCGGAGGCAGAAATGACAGACCGTCCCCTCAAACGCAAGTATGCGCGAATTGAACGCGAGCGTCGATTCGCCCTGAAGCGGCTGCCCGCTGGATTGGATCCCGGCACCTTCCAGCGGCTTCGCGATTGCTATGTGCGTGACACGCATCTTCGCCTTCGACAGGTGGAAACTCCGGATGGAGAGATCGTCATCGTCAAGCTCGGACAGAAGATCGTCGACCCCGAGGCGCCCGAAGACCCCCGGCGTCGGCAGATGACGACGATCTACTTCGATGCTGCCGAAGCGGCGGCGCTCCGGCTCGACGGACTGCGAACGGTGAAGCGGCGCTACAAACATAGAGAGCAGGGATGGACCTTCTGTATCGACGTCTGGGAGCAGCCCACGGGCGCTGCAGGTGTCATCGTCGCCGAGGTGGAGTGCCCTACGGATGCCGAGCTCGACGCGGTGACCTGCCCAAGTTGGGCGGAGGGCGAAGTCACCGAAGATCCTGCGTACTCGGCGATCCTCTTGGCGCAACGCTGATCGGCAACTGGAGAGCGGTTCGAGGTGAAACAGCGCTGCAAGCGCCCTGACAGCGGTTCCGGAGTACGCTGGAAGTGCCGGTCGAACCGTGTGCTCCTGGGGCCAATCTCGACCGAAGATGAAGAACTACAAAATTGGTCCTTGCGCGGCCATCTCTACCGGATCAAAATGCCCATATGTGGGCTCCGACCATCGCAGATCCCCAAATCACGACGACCCTGGCCTGGCTCGCCCAGATCCGCATGCCCGATCGCGTGCACGCGCAGCCTTTGCCATCGCCGCTGCTATTCATCGACGTCGAGACGACGCGCGATCGCATCGTGGAGATCGCGATGATTCGGCTGGTTCGAGGCGCATCTCCCTGGGTGTGGCACTCCTACATCAACCCGGGTGCCGACGCGTGGTCTCGCTCCCGGGAGTACTGGAACTCCGACATTCACGGTGTCACGCCAGCGATGGTGGCAGGGCATCCCGAGTTCCCGCAGATCCTGCCCACCTTGAATGCCGCCCTCAAGGACGCGACCGTGGTTGGCCACAATGTCGCGTTCGAGCGTCGCTTTCTCGGGCTAGAGCTCGAGCGCTGCGGCCAGACTCTCACGGCACCGACGCTGTGCACGCTCAAGCTGGCGCGGGCGCTGTTCAAGGACCTCGGCGACCACAAGCTCCAGACCCTCGCCGGTGCCTTCGACGTGCGCAATCCGACACCGCATCGCGCCCTGGGCGACACGTTCACGACGATCTGGGTGCTGCTGTCGCTGCTCGAGCGCTATCGGGGCAGCCGCCCACTCGCGGGCCACCTGCGCTCGGTCACCCGTACTCCCGGTGGTGGACGGCCGAGTCCGTGGCAATAGAAGGCGTGGGATGCAACCCACCCTGTACCGACCCGAGCCCATCCTGAAGCACGCTGCAACGCGCGTGGACCGAGACACGTCGCCGCGGCGGGCCGCCGAGCGCCTGCGCAATGGCGAGGTGTTGCTCGTCAGCGACTCCTATGGCACCGGAGCGGACATCCTCGCCGAGCTGCGCTCCCAGCTGGAACAACCCGCCGAAGACGCCAGCTACGCGCTTCGCCAGGCCTTTCAGCGCACCTACCGAGAGGTCTCCCTTCGGCTGTTGGCAAGCATCGTCGAGCACCGGCTGGCCCTGTCCAATGCAGCTCCGATCGGGTTTCTTCGCGAGCTCTACCCCGAGCTGCAGGCCTTTGTGCTGCCCCTGGTGGAGGTGCAGAAGCTCCACGGTGCCTGGCTGCTCTACCAACAAGGCGTGCACCTCGCTGTTCTGGGCCACCGCGTCTTTCCGTTCTATGGCACCTACGCGCCGACGCGAACCTCTCACCTCGAGTTGTTCGGAACCTGGTTGAGCCAGTACAGAGGCCCTCGCACCCGTGCGATCGACGTGGGGACTGGCTGCGGCGTCCTCGCCCTGATGCTCTGCAGAGCCGGGTTCGAACAGGTGCTGGCCACTGACAACAACCCCAACGCCATCGAGAGCGTTGTGCGTGAGCTCACACGACATCCCTGGCCGATCGAGGTTCATTGCGGCGATCTGCTCGGCGATGACCTCAGGCCCGCGGATCTGATTGTCTTCAATCCACCGTGGACGAAGGGCGTGGTCCAGGGCCCGCTCGATGGTGCGCTGTACTTCGAGGACGGGCTCTTCGAGCGGTTCTTCGAGCAGGCCAGCACCCGCCTCACGCCGTCGGGGCGGGTTGTGGTGGTGTTTTCGAACGTGATTGAGCTGGTACAGCCCGAGGTCCCGCATCCGATCCGATCCGAGCTGGAGCGGGGGCGTTTCAGGCTGGTCCAGACGAAGCGCCGCAAGGTCAAGCCTCCAACTCGGGGCGGTCGCAGGCGCACGACCAAGGAGCGGGTGGAGGTGTGGGAGCTGGAGCCGGCCGTGAGCCGTCAACCGGAACCGTGAGGATCTGTGAGTTCGGCGCCAAGATCTACGCGCAGCGAGGCGTGAGGAATGCTGTGAGCCGCCTCACACCAAGTTATTCGCTCGGTCCGTGTTACGGTCTGTAGAGTCGATTCCAGGGCTCTCACCTCGGCAGCCTCACATTCTGTGAGGTCCCGCAGATCCACATGCAGCGCCTCGAGTCGTCGGCCCTGTGGCAGGCGCCGCTCCGATCTGAGACCCCTTGCCACGCGCAGGGTGCCGATGATCCATCTCATCTCGGGCACATCGCCTGCCCACTCTGCCACTGGCTCTGGATAGGCCGTGATGTGTAGGCTCACGCTGCCCTCACGCTCTCGATACAGTCGCTGGTAGAGCGCTTCGGTGACGAATGGCAGGAAGGGTGCGTACAACCCCAGCAACACGCGCGTAGCCTCCCAGAGAGTGGACTGGGCAGATGCGCGCGCCGCCGGTGTGCTGCCTTCGGGAGCCCAGAAGCGGTCCTTGATCATCTCCAGCCAGTCGTCACAGTAGGTGCCCCAGAGGAAGCGGTCGAGCGCCTCGAGACCAGTCGCATAGTCATACCGTTCGAAGCCGGCTCTCGCGGTTTCGGTTGCTTCGCGCAGCGCCGTGAGCATCCAGCGATCTTCGGGCTCACGGTTCTCGAAGGCAGGCCTCTCGGCATTGGGGTCGAATCCCTCCAGGTACTGCTGGGCAAGTCGAGCGGCGTTCCAGAGCTTCACCACCACCTTGCGACCGGCCCGCACGGCCTTCTCGCCGTAGCGGGTGTCGTGGCCGAGGTGGGAGCGGGCGGCCCAGTGGCGCAGCGCGTCGGCGCCATATTTCTCGATCACGCCGTAGGGTTCGTAGCGGTTGTAGCCGTTGGCATCGGTGTGTTTCTCCAGGTCTCGTTTGCTGATCTTCTTGCCCTGCTCGTTCAGTCCCCAGCCGGAGATCATCACGTCCTTCCAAGGTAATTTGTCGTCCTGGAGGTGTGCCTTGAGGAGGGTGTAGAAGAGCCAGGTGCGGATGATTTCGAACGCCTGCACGCGCACTGTGAGGGGCAGCTCGAGCGTCGGTCGACGCGAATCGTTTGCCTGGTTGGCGGCGATCTGAGGCGTGAGTGAGCTGGTCATCCAGGTGTCCATCACGTCGGGATCTCCCCGCAGAGCACCCCCGCACTCCGGGCAGGCATCGAGGGGAGGGGAGTCTTCGAGGGGATCGATGGGTAGATCCTGCTCTGCAGCGAGCACCGGATGGCTGCAGTCCTCACACAGCCACAGCGGGAAGGGCACGCCGTAGAAGCGCTGCCGAGAGATGTTCCAGTCCCATTTCAGGCCGCGAATCCAGTGATCGAGGCGCGCTTTCATCCACTCGGGATGCCAGTCGAGCTGGTTGGAGCGCTGCAAGAGCGGCTCCTTGAGGTCGAGGATGCTCACGAACCACTGGGGCACCATCTGGAACTCCACCGGCACACCGGATCGCTCGGCGATGGACACCGCCTGTTCCACCATCGTGAAGCCGAGGTGAGCCTCTCCGATGTCCTGGAGAATCCGCTTTCGAGCTTGGGTTGTCTTCAGTCCGGCGTAGGACCCGGCGGTCGGAAGCATCCGACCATCGGAGCTGATGCACAGGCGTGTCTCCAGGCCGTCACGCTTCCAGCGCAGCACGTCCTCGCTGTCTCCAAAGGTGCACACCATCATGAGCCCGGTGCCGTAGTCGGGCCTCACGTCGCTGTCGGCGCGGATCTGCACCTCGTGAGCGAACAGGGGCACTGTGGCGGTCTGTCCGATGAGATTCCGAAACCGCTCGTCCTCTGGATGGCAATACAGCGCCACACATCCGGGGAGGAGCTCGGGTCGAGTCGTCGCGATCTGCAGGGGTCCAGCGGGCCCCTCGAACTGGATGTTGTGCAGCTTGGCGCGCCGGTTCAAGGTCTCGAGGTCCGCCTGTGCGAGGGCGGTCTCGAGGTCGGGATCCCAGAGCACCGGCTCGCTGGAGCGGTAGATCCGTCCCTTCGAGAACAGCTCCAGGAAGGAGAGCTGCGCAGTGCGCCGACAGTGGCGGTCGATGGTGGAATAGCCGAGTGACCAGTCCACCGAGAGTCCGAGCGCGCGCCAGAGCTTCTCGTAGGACTTGGCTCCGGCGCGGGTTTCTTCCAGACACAACGCCCGGAATTCCGAGCGGGTCGTCGTGCGCTTGTCGATGCCGTGTGTCTTCTCCACGAAGCGCTCGGTGGGCAGCCCGTTGTCGTCGAAACCCATCGGATAGAAGATGCGCCGGCCCCTCATGCGCTGGTAGCGCACGATGAACTCGGCCTGGGAGTAGGACATGGCGTGACCCACGTGCAGATGGGCTGCAGACACGTAGGGCGGCGGCGTATCCACCGCGAAGAGCTCGCCGGGATGTGAGGGATTGTAGGCGTGGATGCCGGTCTGCTCCCAGAGCGTGCGGCACTCGGCCTCGAGGGATTTGCTGTCGAAGTTCTTGTCGATGTCCATGATGGCTCCAGTGTGCACCTCGACCCGCAAAGGGACGGAGAACACAGCTGACCACCGCCCCATGATAGGGCCGAGGACGCGTTGAGTGAGAGGTGAGTCGCGTCCCCGGCTAGGGAACGACGACGACGCTGAGAGGAGTGCGCAGGGCAGACGGTCGCATGCTGGCTCTCCTCGGGGTGACCGACCGGGGTTGGTGGGTCTGTCTCAGCCATATCCTCTTCAGAACTCGATCACCATTCCCACGCGAGCGGGTGTGGACCGCTCGTCACTGGTCTGCAGCCGGTAGGGCGGATCCGAGAGCACATCGACGATACACTCGCGCTGCTTCTTGCTCAGCTCCTCGCTGAGTAAGGTTGGTTCGAGGGTATGGTCGGAAACCAGGCCATGCTTCGCCTCGACTGCGGTGGTCCATTTCAGCGTGCCGGGCCGCTGGGCTCCCACAAAACACTCCGCCAGGCGCGGGCCGCGGGCGGCGACCTGCATGCGGAACGAGGCGATCCACGGCAGGGGTGCGGGCGTCTCGGTGGCATAGCCGGGACGGTCGCGACGCTCGAGACGGCCAGTGGGGGTCGGCGGCGGTGGTTCGACGGGTACGGTCGGTACAGGCTCCGATACTCCAGTGTCTTGCGGAGGGGGCGGCGCCGGGACGTCGTTGCAGCGGCAGTCTCGGATGAGCGCCAGGAGGAGGAGCAGCAGCAACAGTAGTAGCCACCATTTTCGGCGTGGATTGTCCTCTTCCTTCCCCTTGCTGCTTTTCGATGTCTGGCGGCGCTCTTCGAGCTGCAGCTGCAGTTGTTCGCGTTTTGTCCTGAGCGCCTCTGTCATCGCGCCTCGGTCGACGGAGCCACGCTTGGAACGCAGCTGCTCGCGCTTCGCCTCCAGCGCCTCGGTCATCGCGCCTCGATCGACCGAACTCCGCTTGGAACGCAGCTGTTCGCGCTTTTCCTTCGCCTTCTGCGTCAGGGCGCCTCGATCGACCGAACCACGCCTGGCACGCGAGCGAATCGCTTCCAATCGCTCTTTGGGCGTCACCCGCCGATCCTCCACCCAAAGACCCATTCGCCGGACTCGTCCCGCCACTCCTCGGGCGTGAGCTTGAGCGGAGTGAAGACCGATGGCGCCGGCACATCAGAGGCGCGGAATGGCCACGGCAGCGGATCTGCGGGCGCGAGGCGGATGCTTCCAGCGTACACCTCGCCGGTCGGGGCCAACGACCGGGCTCGCTCGCGGGCGGTGGCGTCGAGACCCAGGCCGCCGAGGCCCTCGATGATGGCCTGTGTCCGCTGCACCAAGGAGGCAATGGTTCGGCTCTGCCTGCCGGTGTTCCCGACTTCGGAGGACAGTGGAAGGAGGTACAAGCGTATCTTTGCGAGGGTTGGGAGGTGGGCTGCGCGCACGTCGGCGTCTTCTAGCTCCAGACGTTGAACCAGCTGGTTCAGGAACCGCAGCGTCTCGCTCGGAGATTCGGACAATCCATCGCGGATCAAGACTGCGAAGCGGCCGATGTCCCCCTTTGCGAGCGGGTGCAAGACAGCCACGCGACGCTCGAGTGCACCCCGTCCGGTCTGATGTCGGAGGCCGCGCTCGAAGGAGGCCTGGTCCGCGTGGAAGGCGGCGCGCCACATCAGGTCCTCGAGGACGACGGCGTAGTCGCGGCGGGGAACGAGCTCCTGAAGGGTGATGAGGAGATCGTCGGTGATCTCGAACTGGGAGGCGACGTACGACAGCCAGCGGCGGCTGAGGCTCTGGACGTCGTCTGCGACCCGGGAGTCGGGTGCGTCCTGCAGTGCGAAGGCCATGGACCGCATGGCACTGGGAAGCTCGCCCCGTTCGAGGTGAGCCACACCTCGATGCAACGCGATCACCGAGCGCTCGCGAAACCCGGTGTCGCGGTCGAGTGTCAGCAGTCGTTGCCCGCGAGTGCCGCCCCAGATGGCCTCCTGAGCGGCCCGGTCGTCACTGGCGACGCGATGTGCGATCCACTTTTCGACTTCCTCGCCTTCTCCACGATCGATCAGCTGGTCCACGATGCCCAGGGCGGTGGCGTCGAGGGTGGCGGGATGCCCGCCGTAGGCCTTGGCGTGATCGAAGAGGAACAGCCTGCGCTCCGGAGACAGCGCCATCCACTCCCGGACTGGCCAGTTCACGCACTCACGCAGGATGCGGGCGGCCTCGCCATCGGGGGACAGCGTGTATGCGGGGGCGTCGTCGGCCATCGCCGTGACGGACTCCCTCGAGAGGCCGACCCCGCGGCCCTTGCGTGCCCTTTCGCGCGCCTTTTGCCTAGCCTCCCGGGCGGCGAGGGCGGTGAGCTGCAGGTCGATGTCGAACAGCCGCGCCTCGATGGTGGCCCATCCTCGGACGCGGCCGTCTGCCAGGGTGTTCCTCCCTTTCTCCAGGAGGTGGCGCAGGAGACTTGCCGAGATCTGCCGATCGGAGAGATCGGCGGTGATGGACTTCCCGGCGCTCAGCAGGGCCAACCTCGGGCGGGCACAGCCCCATCGATAGAGGCGGACCGTCTTCAGTTCTTCGACGCCTAGCACGTCGCCCATGGAGATGAATCGCTGCTGGCGCCCCACCTCGAAGGAGGCGAACGGTCGCGGACGCTTTGGCTTCACCTTGCGGGTGCGATTGCGCACAACCCAGTTGTGAAGCGCAAGTGGCCACAGACCGGCACCCGCTTCGTCGGTGGGCTGTCCGTCCTGGCAGACTCCCATTTCGCCGAGGGCAGCCCAGGCGACGGAGTTGAAGTCGGCATCGTGGGGAGAGACGCTTTCGGTGAGGTCTTCGAGGGCATTGCGTAACAACCAGAGCTTCGCGGCCTCGAGGGGCTGACCCTCACGCATCGCCATGCGCGCGTTGTAGTAGATCACGGTGTGTTCGGTGGGCTCGGCCAGGTCTGGACCGCTCGTGACTGGCCCGCCCCAAGCCAGCGTTAGAACCGCCCACGACCAGAGCATCAAAACGCCATGCCGATTGCGATGTTGAAGTCCGCCCACATCACCAGGTGGGTCTGACTGATTGGAGCCAGGAGCGGCAGGGAGAGCGTCACCCGGGGGGAGATGAAGAAACCCTGCTCGAAGTACAGGTCGTTGCTGAACCCCATCGTCAATCCGTAGCGACCGAGGTCGGTCTGCATGGCATCGAGGCGGGCATTGTCGAGGTGTTCGAGCTCGATTTCGGTGAGGCTGGGGTTGAAGAGGGCCGCAGCGACCTGGCCGGGCCTCATCCCGGGCCACCCGTTGGGGTAGATGTCGTAGCGGAAGCCGGCGCAGACGTTGAAGACCATCTGAACCGCTGGAAAGAAACGGGGGAAGGTCGTTACGACGCCCTCTGCCAGCGGATAGGCGAGGATGATGTCGAGCTCCATGCGGCTGGGGTGGCCGGGTTGACGGTACGGTGTGTACGCCAACAATCGGCTGCTCGGTGTGTCCCAGACCTGCGCCCAGCTAACCCCGAGCTCGACGATGGCCTTCTTTGCGGGAAGGCGCACCAGCCCGCCCCCGCGCAGGCTGTTGAAGTTGTTGAGTTCGAACAGGAAGCTGCCGGTCGCGGCCAGGTGCACGTTGGTGCGGCGCCAGTTGAACGCCACCGGCTTCGACGCCGTGCCGATTGCCCGCTCGGCGAGCACGTCGAGTCGTGTGCGGTGGCGCGACAGCGGGTCCTCGTTGTCTTTCAAGTCGGGGAGGGCGTCGCCGGCTTCGTTGTCGTCCGACTCCGCGCCGGCCGGGGGAGTCTCGGCGGGCGGATCTCCAGACTCGGCGGGGTCGGACTGAGCGTGGGCCTGCCCCATGAACAGCGCGGCCGCCAGCAGGGTGGCACTAGGGATCAATGGGGAAGCCCGAGTCGCCTAGCGCCGGATAGACGGGGAGGTAGCAGGCGCGTGCGTACGTGGTCCGGAACGGATCGGTCACGTGGTACACACCGGCCGAGTCGAAGGTCGGGTGATTGCAGAACCGTCGGCACTGGATGATGGCCGGATCGATTGGGAATTCCTCCTCCAGCCAGAGGTCGGTTCCGTAGTAGGACTCCTCCGAGGAGGCGATGCCGAAGGGAACACTCAGACCGAAGGCACTCACAGCGCCAGCCAGAATGGCCTGGTATTCCATGCGCAGGAGGAAGGGAAACTCCCAGTAGAGCCCGACCTCGTAGGAATCCTCTCCGAAGAGGTTGTGCCAGTCAGCTAGCCACTCGATCGGGAGGAGTCCGAGCTCTGGGACCACGCAGAGGTCGGGCGGTATCACGCCGTATGCACAGCCTGCGAGGAGCACGTTCGCAAAACCAGGATCTTGCATGAGCTCTGACCGGACCACGAATGGCTGGGGTTCTTCGGGGACGCAGTACGAGAATGCGTCGTCTTCATCGGCGGCGAAAGTCTCCCCGTTCAGGAACGTGACCACCCCGAACTCTCCGAAGTCGACGTGGTCGGAGATGGCTGCGAACTCCGGCGTGCGGTAGGCGAGGGAGGTCACTCCGCCCGCTTGCGCATCGGAGTAGGTGTCGATGAAATCGAGGTATTGATGCCGAGATGGCAGGATCGGCAGCGCTCCGAACGAGAATGGTCCGAGCTCGAGGTCGGGGATGTCGGGCGCCATTGCACAGCTGCGCGTGGAGGCGTCGGGGATATCCTTGAACGAGATTGTCGACGGACACCACAGCGTGGACTGGGACAGCTCGGGGTTGGTGAGGCCGTGCTTGGTGCTGTCGAAGACAAAGGCCCCGGCCAGACGCGGGGAGGTGCGATGGCGTTCGTTAGGAACCACCTGGGCCATCGCCTCTTCGACAGCCTCCGACAGACCGGGTTCGTTTTGATGCAGCGCGACGACGAGCACCATGTCCCTGCCCATGGGGCGTTCGGCTTCCACAGCGTCCCGGAACGCCACCACGAGCTGGTCGATGAACGCCTGGCCGGTCCAGTTCTCGGTGCAGTAGGTGGGCACGTTTTCCAGCTCCAGGCGTTGGTGCTGCATGGCCTCGTGCCTTTCATCGATTACGCGATTGCAGGGCCCCAGGAAGAACGGGAGCGTCGTGGCGTCGCGGATCGGGCTCCGCAGGATTGGAAACGCGGACCGAACCTCTGGGTTCTTCCTGGCAATCGCGGTCGTCGTGAAGGTGCCCTTGGCATCGGTGACGGTGGCGTCGGCGCAGACCTTCGATGAGTCCGACGCCTCCAGTGGCAGCACCTGTGAGTTGAAGATGGCGCGTTCGTTTGTGCGGACCTCCGGCTGCCCGGCCGAGACATAGGACTGCGGGCATGTGACGCCATACGCGTAGGGGTTGCCGTCCGGCGCCGATCCGGCGGTGCCAAAGCGCTGGCCTCGGATGATGAAGTCCCGTCGCAGGCCGAGTCTCTGGGCGCGTTTGTTACGGAGCGTCGGGAAGAGGTGCCGACCCCGCCACTGCACCCACTCGTTGGTCTCGTCGAAGACCCCGTAGACGAGGAAACTTCGGTGAGAGTGGGGATCTCCCAGGCCGACGACGTTGTACACGGTGTCGACGTTTCGGGCCAGCTCACCGTCGCGGTGATAGCGCAGCCGGATGTCGACCTGACGGGGCTCGAGAGGAACGTGCAAGCTGGTGCTGCCGCACAGTGAGTTGGTGCCGCAATCCACGGGCACGTGTGTGTGCACGGTCGGCAGGTCGGAGACCGGTGTCCAGTCCACGCGCTCATCGTCGGTGGTGTAGGTGATCTCGATCACGCTGGGGCTGCCCAGACCTTGCTCGGCCTCGACCACGTAGAAGATGAAGAGCGTCTCCTCCTCGGCGAACCACGACGCGTCGGCGAGGGTAAAGCCGGCTTCTACCCCGAAGAGCGGGACCTTCCCGCAGGACAGACTGCCCAGGGAAAGCGTCAGCGCGAGGACCAAGGATCTCATGGATCTCCCTTGGCCTGGGGATGGACAATGCTCTCAAAGGACAGGTTTGCGCGAGCCAATTGAAGCTGGAAACCCCGTGCGAGTTCCCGCCGTCCTCGCTCGGCCAGAGCGATCTGCCGCGGGCGTGACGGAAAGACCGAGGAGGCCTGCACCGAGTTGCGCAGGGACTGGGGCACTCCGGCGAGGAGGCGGGTCCGGGTGTCGCCGTCGAGGATGGAGAGCCACGCCGCAAGGGTCTCCACGTCGACCTCGAGCAACAGGTCTGCCCGCGCCTCATCGGAGAGTTCGAACAGCATCTCGGCCACGAGGATACCGCGATACCACGCGGGCAGGCTGCCCTGGAACCGCGCCAGCAAACCGCCGAACAACGCTGCGCGTCGGGCGGGATTCACGCTCTCGAGCAGCACCGACAAGGCGCCGACGGCATCGAACTCGGCCCCGCGGTCGGTGATGTCGGCCGACTGGGGCTCGGGCACGGAGCCGCCGCCGCGCACTGCGGACAGGACGTCGAAGAGATGTGCCGTCTCGCTGGTGTCCATACGATTGGAACGAAGGAGCATTTCGGCCATTTCTGCGACCTGCTGCGGGGGCAGGAGTCTCACCATCTCGTGTTGTTCGTCGGCCGGTGCCAGAGCGAACAACAGCGCCCCCGGGCGAGCCGTGAGCCTGCCGATGAGGATCGCGAGCCCCGCTGCACCGAACTCCTCGCGAAGGCTGCGTACGATCTGCGCATCGCTCTGGGACGCCACAGCTGCGGACAGCGCGTGCCGGTTCAGGCTGCGGAAGAAGTCGGCATCCGACGGCAGGTCGTCCGGTTCGACGGTCTTCAGGAACTCCGCCAGCTCGAGCTTGGCCGCCGCGACCTCACCCCCGGCCGGGAACGCCGTCGGGAAGCTCTCGGGGAAACGCAGCGCAGCCTTGGCTAGCAGCGGCATGTCTCCGGAGCGGAGCAGCTCGCGGATCAGGGCTTGCAGCTCGAGGTCGGGGTCGTTGGGGTCCAGCGCTTCGAGGCGTGTGGTCCAAGCAGCGTCCTGTTGTTCCACGAAGGCTGCGTCGTCGAGAGGCTCGGCCGGAGGCGGGACGTCCTCTCCCTCGGTTGTTGGCACGGCCTCGCCGTTGGCCAGCTCGGCGAGCAGCATCTGCTCCTCGATGGACTGCTGGCCTACGCGCCGCCAGGCCCAGATCAGGGCGGTCCCGGCGAGTGTGACCATTACCAGCGCGATCATCCAAAAGAAGTGGGGGAGCAGGTTGGTCCAGAGCTCCCGCGCCGCGGCGGACACCGACCACTCGACGGGCTTCATGATCTCGGGGTCTTCCTCGACTTCCTCCTCGGGCGGTGGCTCGTCCTCGGGCGGCTCCTGGAGGTATTGGGGGAGCGGTAGCAGTCGTTGGTGATCCACGCTCACCACCGTCCAGCCCTTGGTGAGCTTGGACTGCAGGCGCCGAGCGAGAGCCTGTGCGTCGCCCTTGTCTACGGACTCCTCGTAGGCGAACGAGCAGCGGGCCTGGGTGAGGTATTCCTGAGACGCGACACTTCCGGGGCCCGGATCCTGGCCCAGGCCGGGCAGGGACGTGGACCGCGGCCGATCCGCCACGGCGTGATCGATGTAGGTGCAGCCCTTGCTGAAACACCTCTCTGCGTCACAATCCGCCGCCAGCTCGATGTCGAACCGGTTCTCCAGCAAACGAAGCTCGGCGAGCACCGTCGGAGGAATCTGGCGATCCGGAACCCGGGACTGTGCCCAGGCCATATTCGCGAGACCGAGAAGGAGCATCATTAGCGTTGCACGGGCGATAATCATCAGTACACCCTCACTACGACGCGGCGGTGGCGGGCAAGGCGCTCTTCGGGAGTGAGCCCACCGAGATCCTCTTCGGGGAGCTCGACGGTGTCGGCATAGCCTTCGACGCGGATCCGTTCGTCCTCGATGCCGACCAGCTCGAGGCGGGTGCGCACGGCATTGGCTCGGTCCGTGGACAGGTCCCAGTTGGTTCGGTAGCCCAACCCTTCTTCATCTCCGTTCCCATAGGGCGTGCTGTCGGTGTGTCCCTCGACGGCGAAGTCGTAGCGACCACCGTACGGTACTAGGGTTTGAAGCATGCTATCGAGGATCATCTCCTGCTCGGTGCGGATCTTGGCGCTGCCAGAATCGAACATCAAGCCAGAGTTGAGGGACAGCTTGAGCCCCTCGTCGGTGAGATCGGTGCTGATCATCTCTTCCAGCCCCTTCTCCTCGATGCGGGCCTCGATCTCCTCCTGAATGGATGCCAGGCTGGCCGGCTGCTCGACGCCCGACAGCTCGCGGGCGATCTGCTGCATACGGGTGCGGCTGACCTCTGCCGCGCCCAGGAGCATCGCAAAGAAGATCAACAGGTTCGTGATCAGATCGGCGTAGGAGAGGAGCCACCCTTCGTCGCTGCCATAGGTTCGTCGCTGCACGCTATGCCCCCACCAGTCCGGCGCCGCGTCCGGAACGCGCGATCAGCTCGCTCACGCTCTGTTCGCAGCGTTCCAAAGCTCCGAGTCGCTCGTCGAGCAGGTTCCTAAGGTAGTGGCCGATGGGTCCAGCGACACCGGCGCCAAAGGCCACGCCGTACAGGGTGGCCAGCAGTGCCAGCGAGATCGCCGAGCCCATGTTGGTGTCTTCGCCCAGGGTACGGAAGAGGTGGATCATGCCGGTGATGGTGCCGACCATGCCAAAGGAAGGGGCGAGCTTCGCGAGGAGCTCCCAGTTGCCGATAGCCGGCTGCCAAAAACTGATTTCGGCGTGACGCAGCTCTGTGAATGCGGCCCGGGTCCCCTCTTCGGGGGCGCGATCCAGGACCAGGGAGAGCATGCGTCCGATGGCCGGGAACTCGCTGCGTTCGGCGAGCTCGACGGCCTGGGCCCGCTTGCCCTCGCGCCAGAGGTCGGTGAGCTTCACACGCTCCGACTCCAGGGCGTTGGTCGCCGGGGCCAGGGTTCCAGCGCCCGGTATGATCTCGCGCAGACAAGCGAACGTTCGCCACGCCGTCGCCACGCTGGAAGAGATCAAGACCGCGGCGAGAGACCCGCCCAAGACCATCACCAGCGCGTGCATATCGAAGGCGGAGATGGTCGTGTTGGAGCGTTCGCCAAACCCGTACCAGATCACAAATATCAACAGAGCCAATCCAACTATCTGCACGCCACCGTCTCCTATGGTTTGTCCTGACTTTGAAGCTCTTCCAGTTTCTTCCGCACCGTCGGGTCGGATTCGATCTCTTCGACCTCTTCATAGACCTCGATCGCCTTGTCCCGCTCCCCCAAGAGCAGGAGGATCGAGCCCTTTGCTCTCAACGTCTCCGGGTGAGAGGGGTATCGGGCGAGGACCAGCTCGCACCACTCCAAGGCCAGCTGGTAGTTGCCGCCGGTCAGCGCTTCCTGCATGAGGCTGCGGGCCTTGGCGATGCTGACTTCTGGGGCGTCCGGATTCACCCGCAGGCCACGCTCCCGGTACGCCTCGTCCAGCGAGGTGTCCGCTACCGTTGGCGGCGGCGGTACGAGGCGGGTGGCGGGAATGGTCTCGATATCCGTCGCCGAGGCCGTGTGTTCGATGACGATTCGCTGGCCGCTCGCCAACATCGGAATCTGCACCTCGGTGATCACGTTCCCGTCGTTCCACCGGACATTCATCGCCGTGGTCGAGCCAAAGGCGAACGGGCGCAGCTGGGTGCCCTCGTCCTCTTCGAGGGCGTCGTTGGTCGCCGGGGCCGGTTGGATCAGGTAGTGCGTGTAGTTGCGGGACGCGCAGCCACTGCCGAAAATAAGGGACATTACTAGGAAACGGAGCATCATAGGACAACCGGAAGCAGGCTGATGTTCATGAGAGAGATGCCGAGCCCGACCTGGCCGTTGGTCGACACGGTGAAGATCGCCCCGTAGTTGGACCTGCCGAAGGGAACTCGGGCGACACCCACGGCGGTGAGGGGAGGGTCGATCAAGTCGAAGTCCACTTCTCCGAGGCTCCGCACCAGGGCCGTCGGCATGCTCAGGATCAACTTCGCGCCCAACAGCACGTTCAAGTACTCGATGCGGCGGTAATGGCAGGCTCCGATCCCGATGACTGGATCGAAGACAGATAGCGTTACTCCGGAGAGATTGGAGTTTGTCTTGCCCCACTGGTCGGTCCAGTCCAGGGAGAAGTGCTGGCCCGGGTAAAAAGCGAAGTCGACAAATGCTTGGGTCAGGCTGTCGCCACGGGCCCGTCGCTCCAGCTCGGCGCTGAGGCTGTAGATTCGCTGCGTGTTTTTGTTCTCTACCAGGTTCGGGTCGACGTTCTGGGCGAAGAGCACGCGGGACGTGCGCAGATCGACGATGCGAATCGCGAGGCCGCCGCGATGCTCGTCGATCCAGATGGCGGACTTTGCGGGCTGCGAGTCTCCCCGGCTCTGGTCGTCGAGACGCACGACTTCGTCGAGGCCTATGGGTCCGGTCTGGTACGCCAGATATCCATTCTCTACAAAGGCGCGTGGGGCCATGCACGCTTCGCACAGGCGAAGGCCGCCGTTTCCAAACGCCTTCTCCAGCACCTCGATGGCGCGGGTTGCAAACCAGTCCTCTGACTCCAAATAGATCGGCTCGGCGCTGACCAGGAGCGCCGGCATCACCTCGTCTCGGGACAGCATTCCGTCCTCGATTCGGAGCTGGAGGAGCTCTTCGAGACGGTCGAGTGAGTCGCGAGTGGTCGGGGAATCGGCCCGGGCAGTCGCCGACAGCAGGAGCAGGGCAGCGATGACGACTCTTAGAAGCAAAGTGTCACCTCCGTACCCAGCGTCTGGAATCCGATCCCGGCGACAAAGACGTAGTCTCCCATGTTGCGAGAGTTGCGTAGGGTTGGGATGGTCTCGAGGAAAGTGGAGATTCCGATTCGATTACCGAAGCGCAACTCGAGACCCAGGTGCAGGGCGCCAAAAGCCGTGCGCGGGTCGTCACCAGTCAGGAAGGCGAGGAGCTGGTCGGAGTCCACGGGGTCGTCCTGGAAGGGTGCGGTGGCTGCGCCCCAGACGGTCATGATTGCGCCACCAGCGAACAGGTACAGGTCGGGGCGGCTGAGGGAGCGAACTCGGCCGGTCACGAGCCTGCTGACCCGCGCCTGGGCCATCAACCCCTGATAGGCCTGGGGAATGAAGCTGTACCCGGCCAGGATGCTCGCGGTCCAGACCCGAGCATCGGTGGCTCCCAGCTCGACGCCGGTCTGCACCCAGATGAAAGGCGGTGGCGGCGTTCCATTTCGTCCGTCGGGACGCGCGAAGGATCGAACCGCAAAGCGCAGCGGAACGGTGAGTGGCCCTCGGTCGTGGAGGGCATCCAGGTACTCTTTTCGGGCTTCGGTCGCCGACTTCAGGTCGGTGGCCTCTCGCAACAGAGCCGGGGCGTCCGCCGAGGTCGTGACGGTGTGACTCCAGACGATCGGGAGATCCGGCGTCAATCGAGTCACGCGCGCTCGCAGCACGAGCCAGGTGCCTTCGGCCTCGACATCGATGAACAGCGCGTACTGCCCGGTTGCGCCCCCGAGCTCCGCCAACACGTCGGGATTGTCGAGCCCGCGCGAGACCACCGTGCCCTCTGGACCGGAGTGCACGACCACAGCGGTGCAGGTCGGACAGTGTACGAGCTGCATGTTGGTGCTCGGGTTCTCGGCGAGCACGGCCGCGATGTGGTTCTCGACCAGCGCCTGCATTCCCGTGCCGAGCCCGACGGGGACCGTGACACCGGCGAGGACCACCGGCGTTGACGTGTCGAAGATGGGCTCGCGGGACCACCCGTAGACCACCTCGTCTACGAGGTCATATGCATAGAGGTGGACCTGGTCGGCGATCTCGGTCCGCACCCGTTCGAGCTCGGCCATCTGCGCTTCTTCGATCGGCGTCACGGCTCTGGCCGGCACCGAGGCAAAGAGGGCGATCGCCAGCAACATCGCGAGGATTACCCTCATCGTAGCCAGATCCACTGGCCGCGCGTGCAGAGCCCGGCGTGAAGGGTCGTCTCGCGGCGATCGCGGCTCACAACGGCCAACAGGGCGTCGTCTTCGCCCAGGCTGCCGATCGCATAATATCGCTCGCATGCCGCCGGATACGCCTTGTCTGGGGACATGCGGGTGAGTACACCGACGTCACCGGCACCCAGAACCGGAGTGCGGTCGGACACGCTCAACCCTTGGAGCATCAGGGCGTTCTTGGTGGCAAAGGCGAGCTTTGAGGAAACCTGGGCGCTCGGGTAGTACGTCTCTACGAGCCAGGTCCGCTCCTTTAGGTCGGGACGCAAGGAGGCCGCGGCAGCGGCGAGCTCGGTTGCGCGGTCGTCGAGGTCGGCGAGGATGGCTTCGTCGCGCGCCGGTCGGAGCCCAGGCTTTGCCAGCCGCTCGGCACAGACGACCGCACGGCGATGCACAAAATCGCCACGGGGGCGCGACGCGATGATCTCGCCCGGGTGACGTCGGCTGCCAGCCTCCGCGGTCAGCCGCTCGCACTCCAGAGTGCGGGACTGTTTCTTGGTGCGGATCATGCTCGGCGCAGGATCCGCCACCTGCAACGTAACGAGGCCAACCGCGAGCAGAATCAGGATCTGCATCAGGGCACCCTGCTGGCGTCGACGGAGGCTTCCGACTCGCGGAGAACCTGCCACTGCATCTTGGCGTTGAACGTCAGCTGGCTCAGCTGCTGGTAGAGGTCCGCGGAGAGGTCTCGGTCGGCCGCACCCCCGGTGAGCCGGTCCTCCTTGTCGCGCCAGACGACATCGAGCAGCCAGTTGCCCACCCACGGCCCCCCTCCGAAGCGCTCCACCATCCGCCCCTCGAGGCTGTCGGAGACCAGCAGGAATCCGTTCCCATCGCGAATGGACACATCCTGGGCAAAGGTGGCCTCGGTGATGCCGGGCAGGAGGGTGAGCGTGCCGATACAGAGCACCCACGACAGCGGGTGCGTAGCCTCGTGCAGCTTTCGCGCTCGCAGCTCCAGGGTCAGATCGGTCTGCGGTTCGGAGCTTTCTTCGCCGGCTTCCTCGGTCAGCCCCTCTTCGATTGCGTCGGAGCGACCGACCGTGTCGATAATGGTCACCTGTGCGCCCTGGTTTTCGAAGAGCGTGCCCACCTTCCGGCACAGCGAGCTCGCATCTCCGCGACTGAGGAGGCCTCCAGGGACGCAGTGCACAGTCAGCCGCAAGTCCTCGAAGTTCGCCGCTTGGGGGTCCACCACCGCCGGTCGGTGAAGACCGGACATGGGCTGATAGATCCGGACGCATCCCGCCGTGACAGAGCACACCAGTGTGAGCCACAAGGCGAGAGCCACGCTTGGTCGTGAACGGCGCCCGGACATTGAGGGGTGGGAAATTGGCGTCTCCAAGAAGCTACGCGATGCGCCCCGGGCATCAAATCGGTGCAGCTGGTGGACCAGGATAACCGAGGATTTGTTGATCCGATGGCTTTCGACTGCGAACGGCCCGCTCAGGTCTCGGAGGTTCATGGTCTCTTAGACCCCGCTGGGCCTGCGCACAGGGAAGGAAAGCGGGTGAAGACGATGTCAAGTGGGCGCGGGACTGGGGTCTACAGCCGAGTGGGTTTCAGAGACCTGCACAGTCAACAGTCGCGCGCCCGCCCAAGTGGCGATGTAGAATCCCTTGGAAAGGGCACGTCGAGGAGATGAGCGCGATGCAACTCGGAGGTCGAATGATCAGGCTCCTCCCACTCATTCTCGTCCTTGTCCTTGGCTGCAAGGCCGGCTCGATGGACGCAGACTACGCCCCGATGGATGCTTCGTACTCTGGCGACGACGACGACGACGACTCCACCTACAGCGGAACGTCGACGACGCCGGGCGAGGTCGAGGACGACTTCCTGACCCTGCCACCGGCCCAGACCGACGTGTTCGTGTTTGTGGCCAACCCGGCCCGAAACACCGTGAGCCGCATCAACGTGAACTCGTTG
>PJEL010000116.1_pt1 | contig 89947 bp, 77 predicted proteins | sample 1853271 | NCBI WGS metagenome assembly PJEL01 (sample SAMN08108733, study PRJNA415343) | Invertebrate metagenome, whole genome shotgun sequencing project. | host: Globobulimina | place: Sweden: Gullmar Fjord | collected 2015-08
ATATATCCAGTCAGTGGAAAACAAAAACAAATGGCGCCTGTATTAGCAAAACCGACAAGGAGGTAACGGTTTTTACAAGCGCCAGCTGGGGGAGGAGGACAACGTTGTATCTATATTTTATTCTCTCCGCTCTTCTTTAAAAAATAATGATCCATCCTGGCCCAGTCAAGTGGTGGGCCATCGATTTGCTCACATAACCATTTTTTTAATGCCTCATTTGGTGGATGGACTGTTCCAATACCAGGACAAATCCCATCATCTTTCCAGGAAGCTATAAATAATTTTTCAGGCACTTCAATTTTTGCAATCTCTTCAGCACCTTCAATTGTTCTTCTAAGAAGGGTTGCTGAAGGCGCTTTTTCCCAATCATAAATCACAAAGTATATTGATTCATCATTTGCACTACTCACAAAATCATTGCCCCGAATCCAGCCAGTACCCCATTCTAAATACATTTCTACCGCTTTTTCGGGTGTCATCGTCCAGTCTACACAATTAACAAGTTGTCTGTCTTTTTTTAACTGATCAAGATTCATCATACAATCACCTCGTTAATAGTAATCGTTATTAACTGTATTATATGATCCTCCTCTTGTAAGGTCAAGTCACATAGAGATTAAAGTTTAACATTCCTAAAATCGTAAAATAATTAATGATGAATAGTAGAAAATATTCACAACAGATCTTATTGAGAAAAGACCAATAACAATTTTCAGCAAAGTTGAATAGAGACTGTGATTTCAGTAATTTTTAATCAATGTTAAGTTCATTTGATTCTATCAATTTCAACTCTCCTATATCAAAGGAACACCTGGAATTTGAAGATGAATTCAATTTTTTCTCGACGTATATTAAAATTAAAAATGAAATGTATTACGTTGCAGTGAAAAATCAAGATTGTAAACTTTTTGTAATTGATTCATTCCAACTATGAATAGATACAAAAAAGTCGCTTAACCAATTTTTTTGAAGATTCCACTAACTAATTTTTTTTACTGCCTTTCTTTTGTTTTTATCACTTAAACTATAAAAATACAGATTACCTATCTGCAGTATCCAAATAAATAGCGCCATTACAGATTATTCCATCATATATTCAAAAGATAAGTCTGAGCGTTCCAAATGCCTGATCACCTTTTTCAGACCACTTAAATTAACCACTGAAAAATTTATTTCCCAGGCAGGGGTTGGAGTTGATTGTTTAGATAACAAAACAATATCAACAAGCTTCATCTCGTCAGGAGCAACACTGAGCAACATCAATATACGCTGTCTGGCAGCAGCATGGATAAGTATCTTTTGAGGTTTAACCACTCTTGTCTTATTCATCAACCAACGAACTTCAACCGCATCCTCTCGCTGAAATGTAATCTTTGGCAACTGCAGACAATCCTTTCGATGCAAAGATAGCCCTCGCTTGCTGAGCAGTCCCAGTATTCCCTTATCCAGTGGAGTGGGCTTGCAGCATGCAGATGCCTTCACGATAACTGGATCCAATGTATCCAACTCAATTTTATTCAAAATACCTGTGGGAACTTGAAGAATTTCATGGGCTGCGTATAATCCTGAACGAACCTCATATATAAGTTCCCGCATTCGAATACGGCCTTCACCAATCATTAAAAACAGGTCTTCAATAGTATCAATACCAAAATAGGCCAGAATATCCCCCATACCCTCTTTCTGCAAAATCTCAAACGGTAAACCGTAACGTCGCATTTCTTGTTTCAGTACTGATTCACCTAACTGGGCCGTTACAACCTGTCTCCTTGTTCTGTATGCCTTTGAAAGCTCTGAACGAGCTTTAGGAGTCTGACATAACGGTTGAATATCAATATCAAAATTCACAGGATTTTTTTGTCTGATAATTCGTACAACATCACCATCCTTTAATCTCCAATCATAAGAAACCCGCTTATGACCAATTTTTGCCCCGACACAACTAAGTCCTATGGCCGTATGCACCCGAAAAGCAAAATCGAGTACCATCGAGTTTACCGGTAAAATAATGAGATCACCCTGGGGAGTATAGGTATACATCTCCTTACGGCCACCAGCAGCAAGCATGTCCCGATATGACACTGAGTCATCACTACCAAGGATATCAAACATCTCCTGGATAGATCGAAAAAAACGGCCTCGATCTTTGCTTTCACCTGTCCAATCCTTTACCAACCCACGTTGTGCCCGGCGAGCCATCTCCTCTGTCCTGATTTTAAAAAGCATCTTCCTTCCTTCAATATTGGCTCGGGCGTGAAGGCCCTGATAACCAGTAGGCTTAGGATTTGCAATAAAATCTCGAATGGTTCTTGGTACAGGAGGAAAAATACGATTAAGCGAACCCAGCACCTGATAACAGGCTCCTCTGTTGTCTGCGATAATCATAATTTCCTGAGGGCTTTCAATTTCTTTGATCAAAATACGATTTTTAGAATCATAATACCCCCAGAGACCTTTGGTACGAACAGCAACCTTTGCCAGAATATTTTCCTTCTTCAGCTCTTCCTGGATAGTTTCCACAATCTGCAAGACTTCTGGAGAATTACGTAATTTTCTGATATAAGAATGAAGCTTATTACCTTGGCGAGGAAATTTATAGGCAAGAGCCAGATTATACAATTCCCTTTTGATATTGAAGAGACCAAGAATATTTGCAAGAGGTGCATAAATGTCCAAAGTCTCATCTGCAATTTTTTGGCGTTTGTGACGAGGCATAGAAGACATGGTTCGCAGATTATGAACTCGATCAGCAAGTTTTACTATCATCACTTCAGGTTTTGCTGCAGCACCACTAAATATCTTCCGATGAACAAGTTTTTTAAAAGCCTGTTTGTCTCCTGAGTAATGGGTTACCTTGGTGCATCCTTCAACAATCGCCTCAACAGTTGCACCAAACTTTGACCGGATAAGTGAGGAATCCACATAATCAACATCCTCCACTGTATCATGGAGTAAAGCTGCAGCCAGAATCTCGGGATTATGTATATCCAATTCCTCAACAAGTATTCGGGCTACACTGCAGGGATGCATGATATATGGATCTCCAGATCGCCGCCATTGATCCTTATGAGCTTCAAAAGCAAATACCAGCGCATCCCAAAAAACCTGGTTTCCTTCTGTTTCTCCAATTAACTTCGCAATATCATCATGATATGCTTTTCTATCAAATTTTCTGTACAGCATAATAATAAAATACGTTTTTCTTTTCTTAAGTGGAAAAGTGTGTAAAATATAAATAAATATGAATAGATATTCACCAGTCTTGTATCCTGCTTCACTGTAGCAGATGTTTCATAGTGAACAAAGAAAAATCAATGATTAACTGATAATCTTTCTCGAACTGTTTCAGTGCTTATTAACTCAGCATTCATCGGGCAATCCCAACATGGCAAAAAAATATTCCGGTCACCGGAAAAAAAAATCCATAGGCAAAAAAGGCTTTAACAAAAACAGAAATATCGATATTTCTGATTCCAGGCTGGATGAGCAAATTCTTGACCATCTCGTTATCCAAAAAGAACCAATCACCAGTGCTGGCCTAGCAAAAAACCTTAACCTGCCAAAATCACACTGTAAAAAAGTTGCTAAAATCCTCTTCCGTTTAGAAAAAGAAGGGAAAGTAAAACATAAGGGAAAAAAATATTCCTACAGCCAAAAAATCAACCTGTTCAAAGCGACGCTTGATCTTACAACTCGAGGATTTGGTTTTGCAGCTGCCATGGGAAATAATGCTCCTGAAAAAGACATTTTTATTGCAAAACAAAATATCAATGGTGCGCTTCAAGGAGACACAATTCTGATACGTGTCCTCGCTTCCTCCAGAGGCAGACTTGAAGGCAGGGTAGTACAAATAGTCCAGCGTGGCATAACCAGATTGTGCGGTATATTTACCAGTGGTAAAAAAAATGGCTATGTGACTCCAGACAATGACCGTCTCGCCTATACTGTTTCAATCCCAAAAGACCAGGCCATGAATGCAGCAGACGAAAGTGCTGTTATTGTCAGCATAACTGATTTTGGCAATGAACGACGCAATCCCGAAGGAAATATTGTCGAAATCCTAGGCGATCCTTATACAGTCCCTGTTCAAATATCCATGGCGCTCGAACAATTTAAACTCTCCAAAAAATATCCTGAAAATGCACTCAAGCAGGCTAAAGACCTGACCCCGTTAACTGAAAATGCTCCTGACAGAGTAGACCTGATACACATCGAACATGTTACAATCGACGGTAGTACTGCCAAAGATTTCGATGATGCCATTGCTGTAGAAAAAACCAAGACTGGCTATATTCTCTATGTCTCGATTGCCGATGTAAGCCACTATGTGAAACCTGGTTCAGATATCGACAGGGAAGCATATAGACGCGGTACAAGCGTCTACCTTCCAAATCTAGTTCTGCCAATGTTACCAGAACGCCTCTCCAATGATCTCTGCAGCCTAGTTCCAGATCAAGTTCGACCAGCTTTTACAGCCCAATTGACATTTAACAACAAAGGAAAAAGAATTAACCAGACATATTGTAAAAGTTTGATAAAAAGCAAACAACGATTCACCTACGAGTGCGTCAACAGCGTCTTATACCTTAAAGATATAGCCCAGCAAGAACCATATAAAGATTTACTTCCCATGCTTCAAAATGCCAAAAAACTTGCAAAACTGCTGCAGAAAAAAAGAGATGCAAGGGGTAGTATCGGCTTTAACATCCCGGAACCGATTATTCACCTTGAAAAAGATACCATAGCTTCAATAAGCCGCTCTGAAAGAAACCAGGCCCATCAACTCATCGAAGAATTCATGCTTGCAGCTAATGAAGCTGTCGGTGAAACCCTTGATACCGCTGATCTCAAAGTATTATTCAGAATACACGAACGACCAGATTCAGCAAAAGTTGAGCAGTTTACTGAGGCAGCACATTCCCTGGGACTTCAACTACCAAAATCTGAAGAAACACCTGCCTGGTTTGCTGCTGTACTAGATGAAGCTGTTGATACACCACTTGAATATGTCATTAATAATCTGCTACTCCGTACCATGCAAAGGGCACGATATTCACCTGACAACCATGGACATTTTGGTCTTGCTGCGCAACATTATCTTCACTTTACATCCCCTATCAGAAGATATCCCGACCTCATTGCCCATAGAGTACTGAGCAAACTGCTTGTCCGGTCACAAGCTCAGCATAAAAACGATACTCAACTCACAGCAGATAACTCAACATTAACTGACGCTGGCACTAACCTGTCAAAACTCGAACGCACTGCAATTGATGTGGAAAGAAATGTCCATGCCCGTTTAAGCGCTCTCTATTTTCGTGACAGAGTGGGAGATGAATTCCAGGCCATTATTTCCGGCGTAACACCCTTTGGTTTATTTGTTGAATTAACTGAGTTTTTTGTCAGTGGAGCCATACCTGTTCGTGAAATGCATGATGACTATTACATTCATGATTCCCGCCGCAACCGCCTGATAGGTGATTTAACAGGAAATGTCTTTCAGTTGGGTGATATGGTAAATGTCCTTTTAAACCGGGTTGATATGATATCAAAAAAACTCTACTTTTCCTTTGACATTACAGCATGATGACTTCATCATCTAAACAACAGACTGTCATTTCTTTGGATGATGTCACCTATTCCTACGCGGAAAAACCTGTTCTTGAAAAAGTCACCTTCAAGATCAAACAAAATGAAATGGTTGGCATCATTGGTCCAAATGGTAGTGGTAAAACAACACTTCTACGTTTAATACTCGGCCTGCTTGATCCCAGCAGTGGCAAGATCCGAGTATTTGAAAAAAGTCCGGCACTGGTTTCATCATTTATTGGCTATGTGCCACAACATATGCAATTTGACGCCCGTTTTCCTGTTTCGGTGCTAGATGTCGTCCTCATGGGACAGGCCGGCAAAACTCCCTTTGGCCTGTTTACCAAAAAATATATTCATAATGCAAAAATGGCATTGGAAAAAGTTGAGTTGGTAGATTTTCGACATCAAAGTTTTTCAGACCTGTCAGGTGGACAGAGGCAACGTGTATTAATTGCCAGGGCATTATCAACCTCACCCAAAATGCTACTCTTTGATGAACCAACAGCCAATGTGGACAGTTCTGCCGGAGAAAAAATATTTTGCCTGTTGGACAAACTCAAAAAGGATATGACAATCCTAGTGGTTTCCCACGATGTCGGTTTCATCAACCACCATATCACCCGGGTTGTTTGCGTTAACAAACGTGTTCACGTACATCCCACAAGTGAACTTGATGGGCAGAACATTGTTGATCTCTATGGCAACGATATGGCCCTTATTAATCATAATCACAATCTTTCCGGGGTACGAAAATCTTGTTCGAATTCCTAGCAGATATTAAAGAATTTCAATTCCTGCAATACGCTCTCTTTATCGGCATAATGGCTTCTGTTTCCTGCGGAATCATAGGCAGTTATGTGACTGTCCGCAGAATCACATATATTGCCGGAGCCATGGCTCATTGCACCCTTGGAGGCATGGGGATGGCCAATTATTTCGCCAAAGAACACAACATCCCTTTTATCTCACCGCTTTCAGGGGCTTTTTTCGCTGCATTACTAGCAGCTTTTATCATTGCCTTTACCCAAGAAAAATCCCGTGCTCGTCAAGATACGATCCTCAGTGCTGTCTGGTCTGTTGGCATGGCAGTGGGTATCATTTTTATTAGTAAAACCAACGGTTATAATGAAGATCTCATGAGTTACCTTTTTGGTGATATCCTCATGGTTTCATCCACAGACCTCTTACTTATAACCATTTTAGATATTGTACTGATTCTCTCAGTTGGCCTTTTTTATAACAAATTTCTCGCCATCAGCTTTGATGAGGAATTTGCCAGGATCTCTGGCATTCACGTCAGCCTGTATAATACAATTTTTCTTTGCCTGGTCGCAATTACTGTTGTGTTGCTGGTACAAGTTGTCGGCATCCTGCTGGTAGTAGCACTTCTCACCCTTCCAGCCGCAGCAGCTGGAAGAATCACCAAACGCTTTGCCCCCATGATTGTAGTAAGCATTTTCCTCTGTCTAGTCAGCACAATAGGCGGACTTTCAATCAGTTACCAGACTGATCTGCCTGCTGGAGCAATTATCATCTTAGTGGCTGGATTTATTTATCTGGTAAATTCAATTTTAATAAAAAAAAGGTGACTGCACTTATATTCAAATTCCGCCATTATTTCTTTCTCTTGACGAACTGGTTGAATTTCAATAACCTTAAAGAAGAGAATTTCTTTCTATAATTTGTTTCTGAAAAATAATCAGCCTGCACTGAAGAGGTTTGCCATGGAAGACACAAATATTTTTATCAACATGCTTTCAAATCCCTTTCTGCGTGGATTGCTCATTGGTTTTGTAGTTTGCCTTGTGATCTGGATTCGCTCCTTAGTACAAAATAGAGAACTGAAGAGTCAGCTAAAAAAACTGCGAGAACATCTACACACTAAACTTGAAATTGATTCCGAAGAAAACGAAAGGCGGAAAGATAAAATTACCACTGTTCAGCAAGAACGAGATAATTTGAGTAATATGATTCAGGTGCTCAATCAAAAGCCCGGACGCCAGGAACTCCGTCAATTTCAAGTTCACCAGAAAGCACTGGAAATTATGTTTGAAAAAGCTCCCGGATTTGCTCCCACATGGCAAATTACCTTAAAGGAAGCCGAAGAAGAGATGAAAAATGCCGAAAAAGGTATCATTCCCTTTTTCAAACGTATGACATCATCCTCCATTACAGGTAGACAGCCAGATAAAGATCCTAAAAAATCTCTGGAATTTCACGAAACAAACGCTCACTGATCCTTTCTTAACTATAATCAATGGTTGCTCAAAAACAGCAACCGGGACCGTTGCACTCCACTGGTATTATTCTGGTCAGGCCTCGATACCCGGAAAATATTGGTGCGGCTGCACGAATAGCATACAACTTCAGTATCCCCCAAATAACTGTTGTATGCGATACAGTACCCGACCAGGAACGAATGCTTAAGATGGCAACCCATAAGGCTGCCCATCTGATTCGTGAGATGAATATTTTTCAAGATACCCGTGACGCGGTTGCCCCATATAACTTCTTAATTGGTACAACAGCCAGACAGGGGAAAAATCGTCTTCGGGAAAAGACTCCACGCGAGGTTCTCACTAATATTGCTCCCCTTCATTTCACCCATAAAATAGGCTTAATGTTTGGCCCGGAAAGTACAGGTCTTACAAATTATGACCTTAATTTTTGCCAATTCACTTCAACTGTTCCAACAGCTGATTTTTCATCCCTCAACTTAGCCCAGGCAGTTGGCATACACTGCTATGAACTCTACACAGCTGTCTTAGAGATCTCAAGCTCTCAACCTACAGCTTCACCTAACTATGCCAACTCATTTGAAATCCAAGGGATGTATGATCATATCGAGCAAGTTTTGACTGAAATCACCTTCCTGAAAGATCAAAAACACGCCTACTGGATGCGAAATATCCGGCAATTTCTGGGAAGAGTACATCTGAAGAAAAAAGAGGCAAGTATTATCAGGGGAATCTGCAGAAAATTCATCTGGCACCAGAAAAACAAAGAGATAATACCTAAGAGGTCCAATACTGAATCAGTGGAAACTACACTACAAAATCCTTGAGAGGGCATGTCTCACACCTGGGTTTTGTCTTTTTACAATACTCCTTGCCCAAGCAAACCAGTAAGGCATGGTATTCATTAAAAAGTTCTGTTTCATGTTCCAGACTATCCATGAACAATGTCTGGATTTCATAATAATCAGAGTACTCATCAATAATATTGTGGCGTGCTAATATCCGGTGAGTGTAAGTATCCACAACAAAAACAGGTCTGTTGGCTGCATATAACACCATAGAGTCAGCAGTCTCCGGACCAACCCCTTTCACCGAAAGCAACTGCTGGCGAAGCTGATCAGTTTCTTCTTGCCACAAAAGTTCCAAATCACCTTCATATTGCTCATTGACCAAACTCAGAAGATTCTCCAACCGCTTGGCCTTGATATTATAATAACCAGCTGGACGAATAAGCTCAGCCAAAGTACCCAAGGACAGCGCAGACATTATTTCCAATGACAAGACATCTGCCTGTTTCAAGTTGGAAATAGCGCGCTCTACATTCTGCCAATTAGTATTCTGAGTTAATACGGCACCAACCATTACTTCAAAGGCTGAATCAGCGGGCCACCATTGCTGAGGACCAAATCGCTTATAAAGAATAGAAAAAATCTCACTGAGTGAAACAGAAGTTGACAATCAATCAGTCTCCCAAACAAATTCCAATATCTCTGGCTGTTTTCACCTTATCACTTTTCAAGTCAACCATTTTCCGATTTTTAATTGCATCTGCCAGGAGAACAGAGGTCATATGTGGTGGATTCCAGGCAACCATCTTATCAAATTCACGATTATCTGCCATTCGAATAGCAGCAGCTCCAAATCGCAAAGCCAAGAGACGATCAAATGTTGTTGGAGAACCACCTCGCTGTAAATGACCAAGTGTCAGGTGACGAACATCTTTATCCAAACGACAACGAATTTCATCGGCAACCTTCTTGCCAATACCACCAAGTAGAACCTCATCACGTCCCAATTCACCTTCACCACAAGTCACTATATCGCCATCCAGAGGTTTAGCACCTTCAGCAACGACCACAATTGCATAGTTCTTATCATGAAGCTCATTGTCAGCAATCTTTTCACAAACCGTATCCATGCAATAAGGAATTTCAGGAATAAGGATTACATCTGCACCCCCGGAAATCCCAGAGTAAAGAGCTATCCAACCAGAATCACGCCCCATTACCTCAACCACCATAACCCTAGAATGAGACTTTGCTGTTGAATGCAACTTATCCAGGGCCTCAGTTGCAGTTGATACGGCAGTATCGAAACCAAATGTGCGATCAGTAGCTTCCAAGTCATTATCGATGGTCTTAGGCACACCTATTACGTGCATACCTTTTTGCGCAAAACGGTGAGCAATCTCAAGACTGCCATCACCACCCACTGCAATATGACAAAAAAACCCCATTCTCTTATAATTGGACATTATCCTGTCAGAAACATCAATAACGTCAACTTCACCTGCAAGATTTTTAACGGGCATGGAAAAAGGATTACCTTTATTTGTTGAGCCAAGAATTGTGCCTCCAATGGGCGTAATTCCCTCAACTTCCGTTGGCGTCAGTCGAACTAAACGGTCAAAATCAATCAATCCCTTATAACCACTCTGGCTGCCATATACTTCCCACCCTCGCATAGTTGCTGATTTAACAACTGCATAAATGACAGCGTTAAGACCGGGAGCGTCACCACCACCAGTAGAAATAACAATTTTACGCATAAGTTTTTCTCAACAAATAAGTAGTTAACGACTGTTCAATCTCTTAAAAAGACAAACCGACAACATTCAGAGTGAACACTTAATAAAATATTTAGTTTACTTCTGGCCTGGAAAAAAATCACCTTTTGTTTCCCTGAAACCAGCATAAGGATTACCTTGGGAAGGTATTATTACAAATTGTATGGAATGACAGCATATTTCGCAAGATATTTAAAAAAACAAAATAAATTAGGCATAATGAGCTTGCCATTAAGCTCTCGTTCATGATAGGTATTAAATATAAATACTTATATAAATATATATTAACATGTCATGCCATTTTCATTTCTCCAGGAACTTGGGTAAAATCAAATTCAGTATTGCACAAGATTTCTTACTACTTTTAATTGATATCATTGCTATCAAGTCAATCTGTCTTATACTCAGGTGACTAAGGTTAGAGAAAAACCTCAATTTAGATTTATCAGTCTGGGTGCATTCCCAAAATCTCAGAAAGTGACTTAACTATCAGCTTAACGGATAATTAGAAAATGAATAAAATAATTTCAATAGTTAGCCAGAAAGGCGGGGTAGGAAAAACAACCACAGCTCTCAATCTCGGTTACAGTCTCAGCCTGATGGGCTCTAAAGTTCTTATAATTGATGGTGATCCCCAAGGTGGCGTTGCCTTAGCTGTCAATCTGAAAACCAGGACCGCTAAAGGCCTTGTTCATGCCTTGAAACCAGATTCCCCAGAAGACGGAAATGTAATCGAATTTCTTAAAAAAGATAGTTTAGCTGTTGCCGGTGTTGGCATAGAACATCCAGATGATATCCACTTTTTTGAGCAGGCAGCAGATGATGGCACTCTTGGTGAACTCATTAAAAATATGGCAGGTGATTTTGATTATATTCTTATAGACGCTCCAGTTGGTGTTGGAAGAATTGTGAAAGCCCTTCTAGAAGTAAGCAACAGTTACCTCTTATTGATCAACTGCAAAGCAGGAACAGTTAAATCACTACCAAGACTTATAAAGCTTGCAGAATGGTTAAAAAAGAACGTCAACAAGGAACTGGAACTTGAAGGCATTATAACAACAATGTTTGACAGCAAATCACAGTCTGAAGAAAAAATATACAACCACTTTAAAGCTAGACTGCCTAGCGATTATTTCATGAACACTGTTGTTCCTTTTGATTCCCGATTTGAATTGGCCAGCATTAAGGCAATACCTGTTGCATTACTGGCAGACGGTCGCAGCATAGCCGATCCCTACATGAAGTTGGCCATGGAGCTTCAATCCAACAATGAAAAAACCGCTCATACAGCTGACACCAACGATCTTCTTAATAAAAACAATGAGGCTGGCTACCAAGGTACTCTGGGCAATGATAGTCAAGAAGAGGCTTTCAAAAGTGACATCCTTACAGATATTCTAGCCTCCATGTGTGAACGAGGAGACTTGTACGGTACAGTGATTGCCGATGAAATGGGTTTCCCGCTGGATGAATATAACAGCCCTGTATCAACTGAGGCACTGGCAGCTTTCACCTCGGTGCTTAATGATACTTTGGAAAAGGCCGATTCAATCCTGGACATGCACGATGCAAATAATATCTCCATGGATATCAATGAAAACGACAAATTGATCCTGCGTAAATTTGAAGTCCTCAACTCTACCTATTACCTACTGGCTGTCTGCCCTCAGGAAGCACAACCCATCGGTGAAATGGCAGTTGCGGTGTCCAAAATCATTTCCAAACTATCCTGATTCCACAATTTGGAACAAAATCTTACCCATTTTCAATCCAGAATATACAAAAACATAACGATATTTTTTAAAGGCAATCAATATTACAGACTGCCTTTAAAAAAAATAAGAGCTATTGACGTTTCTTGTTGCTACAATATTTTTTTACCATACTGCCCGGAGTCCTTTTGATTTTCGCAGTGAATCTATCCTCCTCTCCAACTCCACCCGCCATTCCCCATGAATTCTGGCAGAGGATGGAGCAATAAGCTCTGGTAAACCATAAACAAGTCTGTCTGCAGCTCTGCTTGCCTCTATAACTGCCTCAATTGACCGAGCACCAAACTTGTATCGAGACAACAAAAGTCGCAGTAACAGTCCTGAGGTTTTACGTGCTGCTGTTTTCCAATGTGTCTGCATTTGATGCGAGATAATAAACGCACGTTTTAATAAAACCCGAAGCAATTCATCCAACTCATCCTCCGTTGCCGAGTCACGTAGTAGATGATCTGATATCTCAATCCCGTCTATATCAAGTACCACCCTTAAGCGACTCATAAAATCAGGTATTTTTAGGGTTTTCACCATTTGCATTTCCGCGCCATCTTTGCTCAACAACTTCTCCATTTCCTCCCAACTTGCCTTGACTCCACCGGCAAATACAAATATAGCACGACCTATATGATATGGAATTCCATGGACATAGGTAACACCATCCTGCATAGAAGGAAGAAAATATCGCAGATAGCCAAATTCATTGTCAGCAAAACGACAATCAAATTCATCCCAAAATACTATAGGTACCTTACCTTGAGCAACTGAGGCACGCACTGGATCAATGGCTGAATTTATCTCATCCGGACTGGCAAACTGAGTAAGATTAAACTCAAAAAAATCAAAAGGATTTCCATCAAGTTTCTGAGAAATTACACCGGCTACCTGCTTGACAGCAAATGACTTGCCAGAACCTGGCGGACCGAAAACACCAATACAGAGGGGACGCAGTACGTTTTCTCTTGATACATAGCTATCCATTACATTATGCAGAGTTATTACTGGATCGATCTCCGCTGGATCTGTTGTGCGTAAATGACCGAGTTTAAAAACCGGCAGATTATCAAATCCTGTTCCCCGATTGACCTCTTCTTTCAGGTAATTAAGAACCTCAATAATAATATCAAGATAATTGTAGCTATCCATCCCTCCAGGTAACTTCCCTAGCTGCTGATGTTTCACTTTAAAAAATGAACGAAGGGCTTTTTTCTTTTCCTCGTTCCATACCTGCCCTGCTACCAATTCAAGAGTGGTGTCAAATTCCTTAGAAAATGGTGGAAATTCAACAAATGAGGCGTCCTGAATGTCATCCACATATGAACAAGGAGCCCCGTTAGGCGAAAAAGTGGCTGTTTCAAGTTTGGGAAACTCCAATCCTCCATTAAAATAGTAACCGTGTTCATAGAGGAAAAACCAATTATCCAGAACTTTCTGAGAAAAATTAAAAAAATAATTGCGACAGAATTCAAAACCCTTAAAACGCATGGCATCTAATGCAAGCATAGAAGTAACCATGGTGTCATAACAAGGAACAGAACCTCTTTGTCGGGGAGAACTTTTTTCCGGTAAGAATCCTTTTCGGTATCTGAAAAAAGTTGCCTCTGGTCCAACATAAAGCAAACCATGAGGAAACATTTCTACAACAACATGACAGCTGAAACGACCATTTTTCTTATCCCAGAGACCCACTTCCGAGGTGCGCAGGGAACGAAGACACATGGCAACAATAGTTTCCCAGTTAACCGAACTGTCCATCTCCATTCTGGTTGTTTCAAGATCGGAAAGCCGACAGAATAATGTAAAGCGATCACCCAATTTCTGTGCCCACTTTTGCCAATGAGCAACGGAAATTCCCATTGCAATAACCCAAAAACCAGGATTTATATCCACCAGGTCATCACAGATTTGCAAAGGCATACCAGAATCATCAACCAGCAGCATTCCAGTATTACCGGCAAGAAACGATATATTTTCATCTGTTATACTAAATTTTTCCAACTCACCACCTCTTCCACCTGGAGGAAGAATCTGATTCATCATAAACCAGCCGTGTTGAGCATCTGCAGAGTTACTGCCTTTTCGCTTCTTGAATATCTGATAAACTTGGCGCTCTGTACCATAAGTGAGGGTATTTAATTTTGGCGTAAGCTCAGATTCCATCAGATAGGAACCCAGCCATGTCAAACAATGTTCCAGCCTGCCCCCCTCTACAGAAACGTCTCCAGCAAGTAAATTAATTTCATCTCCAGGATTGTAGCCATATGCAGGCAAACTGCCTTCCTCAAGAAGGCTTACTTCCTTGATTGGTAAATTTGTAATTGTGACTTTTGACCCAAGCAGCAATATTTTTGGTGACATAGAATCCATAATCTTTCGACTGGTAACTCAGAGAATTATAATTGAAAAAATAATCCATTTAAGAGGACTGGTAACGCGTATTATTGATTACTCTTTCCTTGCTAGAACTATAGCAGGTTAGATTGTTCCAGAACTATAAGAGCGCCTTTATAGGAAAAAAATATTAAAGCGAGCCATGTAACAAGAAGCAATGAGATCATTTCCTCTCCTTTGAAAATTCAAATAGTAGCAAAAAAACAAAATTAATAGAGCTCACCATTTAGATCGTTTATACTTATTTTTTCTTTATTCATTACCCTCCAGACATATGCGATATATGCTATCACAAAAGGTATGACAAGTGCTACATAAGTCATTACAGTTAGGGTATAGTGACTTGAAGATGCGTTATAAATCGTAAGACTTGATTTAATGTCAGTTATTGATGGATAAAAGGAAGTATTATTCAATCCAGCCAAGGAAAAGATAGCCAACCCTACTAAAAATGTCCCAAACCCTCCTTTCCAGATGCCATAATTTTTTTCTTTTTTTGCTGTGACCAGAACTCCAAGGAAAATAAGTGAAATACCCGATACCAATAAAATTGGTATCCATGGACTTGTCTGCAAACTGGAAAAATATTTTCCCTGTACCAGAGAAACTGTAAAATTTTCATCAATGCCATACCCATCCATCAACAACAAACTTCCCAAAATATAGGACAGAAAAGGAAGTGAACAGAGAAAACTGCTCATACAAGAATTGCGGATCCTGACTTCCATATCAGGAACTCCTGTAAAATCTATATTATTCACGAGATACATTGAACCAATAGTTCTGGCATTAAACATCAAAAAAAAGCCCATCGAAAGATTAAACAGATTGAAAACAGCTTCCAGACCTCGGAGAGAATTTTGCCAAGCCACATGATTATATTCATTCAAACTAAATCCAGACCCAGAAAAAAAAGTACCAATGGCTGTGCCAATAAATAGTACCCCAAGTGTCCCGTTAACATATAAAAACCCTTCATATATTTTCTCTCCCAATAAGTTGGATGGCTTGCTCCGAAATTCATAACTGACGGCCTCTATGATAAAAGAAAACAATATCAACATCCACAGCCAGTATGCCCCACCAAAACTTGTGGCATAAAATTTTGGAAAAGCCGCAAAAAATGCCCCTCCCAAAACTACCAAAGTTGTAAATGCCAGCTCCCACTTTCTGCCCAAGGAATTAATGACAAGTGATTTTTCAATATCATTTTTTGCCACCTTCCACAAAAGCGTTTGCCCTCCCTGAACAAAGGTGAAAAAGAAAAACAATGACCCAACTACCGAGCAAATCAACCACCATATATGCTGTAAAACAGAGGTGTCCAGATTGCCGATCATTTTAGTTTTCCTCCGGTCCAACACTGATTTGCTTGAGCATTATTTTGATTTCAGCAAGCAGTAGTACTGTAAAAAGAGCAACAAACATAAAAAAGGTTACCTTCACTGTTGCTGTGTCCAAATTTGTTCGGGCAACTGAAACTGGTAGCATATCTTGTATTGCCCACGGTTGACGCCCAACCTCTGCAACAATCCAACCAGCTTCAGATGCAATCATTGCCCAAAAAAAGAGTGTTGTTCCTGGTAACAACAACCATTTCTGGTGATGAAGCGTGTCTTTCATAGCAAAGATCAGATAGACCAGACACACCAATGGGAACACTAGTCCCAAAATGACCATGACATGAAAACTGTAAAAAGATAATGCAACTGGTGGAACAGCCTCTTCAGGACTTTTTAAGAAACCATAACCAAAATAGTCTTGGTGCTCGTTGAATATAGCAAGATGGGCAGCAGCACTGATAAAGTCCTGTTTTTTTTGCGCGGCTTTATAAGAAGCAAGCTGATTAATGGCGATTTTTCCTTTTTCAATCTTCTCTGCAACGCTCATAATCTGCTCTGGTTCATTTCCGTAAACCAGATCATGGATCCCTGGAACAAAACTGTTTTGTTTTCGATTAGCAAGTAATGACAACAAGCCGGGTATCTTCAAAGAACTAGTGAAAACCGCTTGCTCATCCCCTAGCTGTTTTTCTTGGTTTAAAACACCATAAACTACTAAGCCTGCACCATATTCTCCGTCATAAAGACCTTCAATGGCAGCAAGTTTCATCGGTTGAAAACTCGCCACCTCATATGCTGCGCCATCACCAGAAAGCAGAGTGACCACTGAGCCAAGCAAACCAAATACAGCTGCCACAACTATTGATCGTCTGGCCATAAGTAAATGTCTCTTTTTGAAAAGAAACCATGATGAAACTGAAATTACAAACAGGCTGGAAAGAACAAAACTACTGCTGGTCGCGTGGGTAAATTTTGTCACTGCGGCAGATGAAAAAACAATTTCCCAAAAATTTACCATTTCAAATCTGGCCGTATCAGGATTAAATGCCATTCCCACAGGGTGCTGCATCCAACCATTTGCCACTAGAATCCAAACGGCAGAAAGATTAGAGCCAATGGCTACCATCCAGGTAGAAAATAAATGAAATCGCTTGGAAACCTTCTCCCAACCAAAAAACATGACTGCAAAAAATGTTGCTTCAAGGAAAAAGGCAAATATACCTTCAATAGCCAATGGTGCCCCGAAAATATCACCAACCATCCATGAAAAATTAGACCAGTTGGTACCAAATTCAAATTCCAGAATGATTCCTGTAGCAACTCCAATGGCAAAATTGATGGCAAAGAGCCTCATCCAAAATCTAGTAAGGTTTCTCCAAGCGCTGTTACCAGTTTTCACATAGATGGTCTCGTAAAAAGCGCACAGCCAGCTTAATCCCAATGTAAGCGGAACAAAGATCCAGTGATACATGGCTGTCAGAGCAAACTGCGCTCTGGCCCAGTTCACCATGCTATAGTCTATATTTTCAATCATTATTCCTCTGCCTCCAAAACTGTATTTTGAGGTTGAACAGGCTGGGTCAATTGTTCCAAGACATATTGCGCCCGTTCTCCGTCAGTAGCAAATCGTGATGCGAGAAAATCCTGAAAGAAAAATACCTTCAGGACAGCAAACATAATTATCAGTTTAGTGAATATAATTTTCCAGAGAGTTTTCCCCAGAGTCATCTTTTGAAACCCATCCACATAAAACATCAATATCCAAATAAAAAGATTACTCTTTCGCTTGATAGGAGTATCCAAACTTTTAATCCTTATTGGTAAATTTTTATCAAATATTCGAGAGGTTCTTGCTAATTTCATCCTCTGACAAGCTATACCACTCTCTTTTATAGCCATCTTAAGCGTATTTCCTCCTCTCATCCAGGCAAATCAAGCAAAAAGGAATCAACTACTTCTTCTTTTAAGAAAAAAAGAATAAAAATCGACAATAACGATAAAATTTCCTGTTTTATTTTGCACCTTCTGTGACTTTTGCATATACTTTTTACAGGTGATAATTTTCAAGTGGATTCCTTTCCAATTTTTTATTTTGGTGAATACTTTTGATAGAGCAACTGGCAGCTAGAATTTTACTTGTTGATGATGAACCGGCAATCCTTGATTTAATCAGTAAAATCATCAAAAAACAGGGGTGGGCGTGCGACACTGCATTGAACACCGATGAGGCCAAACAATTTCTAGGAGAAAATGAATATTTTCTCATGATCAGTGACATAAATATGCCTGGCAGTAACGGCATTGACCTACTTCGATTTTGTCGGAAATCTCATGAAGACCTGGCTGTTATCATGGTCACAGCTATAGATGACCGGGAAACCGCTATACAGACCCTTCATCTAGGCGCATATGGTTATGTAACCAAACCGTTTGAGCCCAACGAACTGATCATCAATATTGCAAATGCACTTCGACGCCGCGAACTTGAAATTGCCAATCGAAACTACAGTGAAATGCTGAAAACACAAGTTGCGCTACGCACTGCAGAACTGAAACAGTCTCGTGAAGAAACCATTCACAAACTAGCCAAGGCTGCTGAATTTAGAGACAATGAAACAGCCCATCATACCATCAGAATGGGGAATTACTGCAACTTATTAGCTATCCATCTCGGCATGCATGAAGAGTTCTGTGAAAAGATAAGAATTGCAGCTCCACTACACGATGTTGGAAAAATCGGCATCTCCGATGTAATACTTCTCAAGCCAGGTAAGTTAACTTATGAAGAATTTGAAATTATTAAACAGCACAGTGAAATCGGTTACCGGATTCTTTGTGACTCGAAATCTGATATTTTGAACCTTGGTGCAATAATTGCGCTAACTCATCATGAAAAATATAACGGAGAAGGATACCCAAAGGGACTGAAAGGAAAAAACATACCTGTTTCTGGTAGAATAGCTGCTATATGTGATGTGTTTGACGCTCTGACTTCCAAAAGAGTGTATAAAGATGCAATGCCTGTTGAACAGGCTCTGGATATATTACGAGAGGAACGCGGATCTCATTTTGATGCGGAAATTATTGATGTATTTATGAAAAACCTCGACGAGATACTGGAAATCAGGAATAACTTCATGGATGGATAATTTTTCATCTGACTCGTCATTGACTATACAAACACCTGAAACTGCCTGCTTTTTCCGTTTAAACCCCTTGGAACTGCTGTAAAACCTTACCCCGACTATCAAATTTGCAGGCCTTCATAAAAATATCGTGATAAAAAGTAAACCAGCAATTGCTGGTACAGTATTGAGCCAGCAACTTTTCTTTTTGATCAATTACATCCAGTGGGTAATTGTCATACGCCATAATCCAGAGTGGATTTGAATGAGTGTGAGTTGGCAGCACATCGCCAAGATGAACTGCACAACTGTCCCTTCCCTGCATTTCAACTAACTGATGACCACGGGTATGTCCTCCAGTTCGCTTTACAAAAACACCAGAGACTATCTCTTTATCGCCATCAACTAAATCCAGAAGACTGCTTTCAACGAGACCTGTAAAATTTTCCTGCCAATAGGTATGAGCTGAACGACTGTTCGGGTGTATTACATCATGCCATTCACTCTCCTGAATAATGTGTCTGGCGCAAGGAAAAGTAAAGCAAGGATTATTTTTCTCATCATACATCACAATTCCACCAGCATGATCAAAATCACAATGGGTTAAAATAACATAGTCAATATCACTACGACTCAATCCTTTATTTTTCAGATCAGTGACCAAACTCCAATCCTGATATACTCGAAATATCTTTTTTTGCTTTGCAGAAAGCTTATTACCAAGTCCTGTATCAATAATAATATTCACATCACCAGTGCTTACCAGTAAAGGAGCATTCAACATTTTGATATAGTTATCAGAATCTGCAGGATATTTATTATTCCAGAGAACTTTTGGTACAGCACCATACATAGTGCCTCCATCAAGTTCAAATTCACCACCACCAAGCCATGAAATAGTGAGAGAACCAAGATCGAGCGTTGCTGTCACTGCCTTTTCCATCAGCTCTAAATCCTTATAATCCAGTATTATTCCAATTCCAAAATAACCTGTTCAACCTCCAGGCTATCACCAACTTTAGTTACAATGCTGCTGATTACGGCATCTTGGGTGGCCCTAAGTACATTTTCCATTTTCATGGCCTCAATTATTACAAGCTCCTCACCAGCTTTAACCGCTTGCCCTACCTCTACAGAAATCTTTATTAACAGTCCGGGCATAGGTGAAAGCAGATACTTTGAGCCATCAAGATCTTCTCTTTGGGGCATAAGTTTAAACAATTCAGCAGCCTTTGGCGTCATAACCATGGCATCTACCCTGCTTCCCTTATGAAATAATCGGTAATTAAGCCCCTTGCGTTCAACCTGAAAACAAATCACTTCACCATTTATAGAAGCTCGAAAAAGCGGTTGGGCAAAAGACCAGTCAGTGGTAACCTTATACTTTTTTTCTTCATATTCAACCTCATATCCACAACCAGACTGAAAGGCCCGTACACTTATATCATAATATTCACTACCAGCCACTACAACCCAACTATCCTGAACCATTCGCTCATGTCCTTGAAGCTGACCGGACAAACAAGCTGCTCTGTCCATAAACAGACGATGTATAACGCCGGTAACCACGATTGGTAAAGCAGGGTCTTCATGAACTACATCACGGGCATCAAATCCATCAGGATACTGTTCACCGATAAAATTAGTGTTAAAATCACCACTAACAAAACGAGGATGAGCTATCAAGGCACCAAGAAAAGCAATATTATGTTTGACTCCACGAATTACAAATTCATCCAGAGCTTCCTGCATCTGAGCAATCGCATCATTCCTGTCTTCACCGTAAGTTATCAGTTTGGCAATCATGGGATCATAATACATCGAAATCTCACCACCCTCATATACACCTGTATCCACGCGTATATTACCATTTTCTTCATCTGGCGGCATATAGCGGACAAGCCGCCCGATGGATGGTAAAAAACCAGAAAACGGATCTTCAGCATAAACCCTGCATTCCATGCTCCACCCCTTGAGCTTAACATCATGCTGGGAAAAGGGCAGTTTCTCTCGGGATGCTACCTTGAGCATCAATTCCACCAGATCAACCCCGGTTATCAACTCAGTTACAGGGTGTTCCACCTGCAATCTTGTATTCATCTCCAAAAAATAAAAATTCCGATTGGCGTCTACTACAAATTCAACTGTACCGGCAGAATAGTATTGTACTGCTTTTGCAAGCAATACGGCTTGTTCACCCATCGCCTTTCTAGTTTGCGCATCAAGAAAAGAGGATGGTGCCTCTTCAATCACCTTCTGATGTCTTCGCTGCATGGAACATTCTCGTTCCCCTAGATAGACTGTATTTCCGTGAGTATCAGCTATTATTTGTATCTCAATATGACGGGGCTCTTCGATAAACTTTTCTATCAACATCCGATCATCGCCAAAACTTGATCGAGCCTCACTTGATGCCCGATCAAATCCTTCCCGACACTCTTCATCATTACGAGCAACCCGCATTCCTTTACCACCACCTCCGGCAGTTGCCTTCAGCATTACGGGATATCCTATTTCCTGAGCTACAACAACAGCATGGTCACTGTCCTTAATGATACCGTCATGACCTGGAATTGTATTAACTCCAGCCTTGGCTGCTATCTGTTTAGACGTTATTTTATCTCCCATTGCTGTAATAGCTCCGGCTGGAGGTCCGATAAAGGTAATATCCTCCTTGGCCAACAATTCACAAAAAGTTTTATTTTCAGACAGGAATCCATAGCCAGGATGTACCGCCTCTGCTCCTGTGTCTTTACATGCCTCCACTATCCGTTCCATAACGAGGTAACTTTCCCCTGGAGCAGAAGGACCAATATGGACACTTTCATCAGCAAGCTGGGTATGGAGTGCCCCCCTGTCAGCGTCGGAATAAACCGCCACAGTATTAATCCCCATGGCTTTTGCGGTTTTAATCACCCGGCAGGCAATCTCTCCCCGATTGGCTATCAATATTTTGGTAAACATAATATATATCCTTTTACATTCCAGCAATTATGCCAGATTAAAGACGTTGGAACTACATGTCATTTCACATGAAAATAGCAATGTGGATAACAATCCCACAACTTACTTCATGCCTGGTTAATAGTTGGAACTACTAAATTCAGTTGTAGTTTTTCCAGGTAAAACCAAGTATCCCTTCTATTTATCGACTCATTCATTTAGCACAATATTATTGTAAATCAATTATAAGGGAATATTTCCATGTTTTCTCCATGGATTTTTCAGATCTTTATCCCTGAGCATGGCCAATGAACGACAGATACGATTTCGGGTATTATGTGGCATGATAACATCATCAATAAACCCACGGCTTCCAGCAACAAATGGATTGGCAAACTTGGAACTGTACTCATCGGTCCTGGACTTAATTTTTCCTTCGTCACCAATATCTTGTCTGAAAATTATTTCCACCGCACCTTTTGGTCCCATAACTGCAATTTCAGCAGTGGGCCAGGCAAAATTTACATCCCCTCGAAGATGTTTAGATGACATAACATCATATGCACCTCCATATGCCTTACGGGTAATGACTGTTACTTTGGGTACAGTAGCCTCTGCATAGGCATACAGTAGCTTGGCTCCATGTTTGATTATAGCTCCATATTCCTGAGCGGTTCCTGGTAAAAATCCAGGAACATCGACTAAAGTAATGATTGGAATATTAAATGCATCACAAAAACGAACAAAACGACCAGCCTTTCTTGATGAGGCTATGTCCAGGCAACCGGCAAGAACCATTGGTTGATTCGCAACGATCCCTACTGTTGAACCTTGCATCCTGCCAAAACCTGTTATGATATTACCTGCATAATCAGGCTGGAGCTCAAAAAAATCATGCTCATCAACCACCTTATTGATAAGCTCCCTCATATCGTATGGTTTATTGCGGTCCATAGGAACCAATGAATCCAATGAGTCTTCTTTACGATCAGCCGGATCAACACAGGGCCATACTGGTGGCTTTTCCTTATTATTTGCAGGCAGAAAATTTATAAAGCGCCGCAAAAGTAATAATGCTTCCACATCATTTTCAAAGGCAAGATCAGCCACACCTGATTTGCCGGTATGGGTTGCTGCTCCACCAAGTTCTTCTGCTGTAACTTCCTCGTGGGTAACAGTTTTGACCACATCTGGTCCGGTGACAAACATATAGGAAGTTGTTTTGACCATGAAAATAAAATCTGTCATAGCAGGAGAATAAACAGCACCACCAGCACATGGTCCCATAATCATTGATATTTGTGGAATAACACCTGAGGCCAGGACATTTCTCTGAAACACATCCGCATACCCGGCAAGAGCTTCCACACCTTCCTGTATACGAGCACCACCAGAATCGTTTAAACCTATCACTGGTGCTCCGACCCTGATAGCATGGTCCATGATTTTAGATATTTTATCAGCATGCTCCTTGGATAGAGATCCCCCAAAAACAGTGAAATCCTGGCTGAACACAAAAACCAAACGGCCACAGACTGTACCATAACCGGTAACCACCCCATCGCCAGGAACCTTTTGTTTATCCATGTCAAACTCAGCACAACGATGTTCAACAAACATGTCCCATTCTTCAAAGCTACCGTCATCCAAAAAAAGTTCTATTCGTTCCCTGGCTGTCAGTTTTCCTTTGAGGTGCTGCCGCTCAATCCGCTGTTCACCACCACCCAGACGGGCAGCATCCCTTTTGGCATCAAGCTGTTTAATGATTTTTTGCATGTGTTTATCCCCTTAAGAGGGTTGTCATTCTGTTATATTTATTAAGACTTCCAGGTATAGCTATATTTCAGCTATGAATTTTTGAGCAAATTTCTGTCAGTACACCATTGGTTGACGATGGATGTAAAAAAGCAATTTCTTTCCCACCAGCGCCAGAAATGGGTGTCTTGTGTATAAGCCGACATCCTTTTTGTTCAGCACGTTCAAGTTGCTGTTGAATATCCTCGCTTAAATATCCAACATGGTGAAGACCCTCACCATTTTTCTTAAGAAATCCAGCAATTGGACTTTCAGGATCTGTTGGCTCCAACAACTCAATAGCAACTTCTCCTATTTTAAAAAAAGCCACCCGTACTTTTTGGGAGGAAACCTCTTCAACCCGGTCACATATCAAACCAAGCACTTCCTCATAAAAGACACGAGCCTTTTCAATCGAGTGCACTGCTATACCGAGATGATCAATTTTTTTCAGCATTTTTTTCTCTATTTTGTATTTTTTCATATAATCAGATAAATTATTTTGACACTTTCCAGCATATAACCTCGTGCAAAAGTAGTCTCGCCAAAAAACTTTCTTTAATAATTCCTGATCTAACCAACATGAATTTAGGATGTACAAATCCCAACCACAGCCAAGCCAAAACTATCAGATCATTTTATTCAATTGCTACTATTTTCATATATATCCATGTATAATAAAATTATCCTTGTTCTAAAATCTTCTTTTTACAACTTAATTTTCTTGTAACCCAGAAACAAAGAAACGCAGAGCGCGTTTAAACATTTTCACTCTGCGTTCTCAAATCTCTGTTTAGACAAAGCAACAGTTAGTCAGAAAAAAATACCTGTATTTCCAATTGTTGCCATTCTGCTAGCACAAAATCATTACCCCACAATCTTGGTTAACCTGTAAATACATTGTTTACAGTGTGTTACGCCTTTGGAGGATAACCGATTTTTTTTAAATCTTCGGTAATCTCATCAAGAATAGTAGGATCATCAATGGTAGAAGGCATCCGGTATTCCTTTCCAGCAGCTATCGCTCTCATGGTACCACGTAAAATCTTACCAGATCTGGTCTTAGGCAGCCTTTTTACAACAACTGTTTCCCTGTAACAGGCAATAGGACCTATCTGACTTCGAACCATTTGAACCAATTCTTTTTTAATTTCCTCTACATCTGTATCTACACCAACTTTGAGAACTATTAAACCAATGGGCTTTTGACCTTTGAGCTGATCATCAGTTCCGAAAACAGCACATTCAGCCACGTCCTGATGAGTAGAAACCACTTCTTCCATAGCACCTGTTGATAGTCTATGACCGGCAATATTAATAACATCATCAATACGCCCCATGACATAGACATAACCATCTGCATCAATATAGCCGCCATCACTGGTTTCATAATAACCAGGAAAGGTTTCCATGTACGATTTTACAAAACGCTTTTCATTGCGCCATAACGTTGGCAGAGTGCCGGGAGGTAAAGGCAGTTTAACAACGATATTGCCCTCTTCATCCGGTCCTAGCTCACTGCCCTGATCATCAAGAATTTTGACATCATAGCCAGGAACAGCTTTTGTCGGTGAGCCTGCTTTAACAGGAAACTGCTCAATTCCCATAGGATTAGCCACAATAGGCCAAGCTGTCTCTGTCTGCCACCAGTGATCAATTACAGGAACATTCAATAAATCTCTGGCCCAATGATATGTATCAGGGTCTAATCGTTCACCTGCCAGAAAAAGTGTCTCAAAACAACCAAGATCATATTTTTTTACAAACTCTCCTTTGGGATCTTCTTTCTTTATTGCCCGAAAGGCTGTTGGCGCAGTAAACATTGTCTTCACTTTATGCTGAGAAATAACCCGCCAAAATGCGCCAGCGTCTGGTGTTCCTATGGGTTTTCCTTCATAAACTATAGTGGTACATCCTTTGATAAGAGGAGCGTAAACAATATATGAATGTCCAACCACCCAACCAACATCTGAGGCAGCCCAAAAAACATCTCCTGAATTTGCATTGTAAATATTTTTCATGGTCCAATTAAGAGCCACACAATGTCCACCGTTATCACGCATTACACCTTTAGGCATCCCTGTGGTTCCGGAGGTATATAAAATATACAAAGGATCTGTCGCCTTTACAGGAACACACTCTGCCGGCTCTGCATCTTTAACAATATCATCCCAGGAAAGATCTCCTTCTCTGTCAAGATCTGCAGTCACGAATTCACGCTGAAACACAATACATTTCGAAGGTTTATGACCTGATTGATCAATTGCCGAATCAACCAGTGGTTTGTAAGCAAGGGTTTTTTTCCCTTCAATTGCACCTGATGCAATGACCATCGCCTTGGGTTGGGAATGATCAATCCGAATTGCCAACTCATTGGCTGCAAAACCACCAAACACTACAGAATGAACAGCTCCAAGACGTGCACACGCAAGCATTGCCACAACTGCCTGAGGAATCATAGGCATATAAATTATGACAGTGTCTCCCTTTTCAATACCTTGATCTCGAAGGGCACCAGCAAAAAAGGAGACTCTTTTTAGAAGTTCACCGTAGGTTATCTCTTGGATCGTGTTTGTAACCGGACTGTCATAAATTATAGCAACCTGATCAGCACAACCATTTTTCACATGCCGGTCTACTGCGTTATAACAGGTGTTGAGTTCTCCACCTAAAAACCAACGATAAAATGGAGGGTTGGACTGGTCAAGGACTGAATCCCACTTTCGGTACCATTCAATTTCCCCAGCAGCCTCTGCCCAGAATCCTTCAGGATCTTCTAGACTTCTCCTGAAATTTTCTTCATACTTTCCCATATCTCCTCCAAGGTTTTCTCCAGTCCACCCTTATCACCAATTCTGTATCCTTGATAAAAGAATATCAGATAACCCTGTGGACCTTTACTTTATCTTGTCAGTATTACGAAAAATACTGCTTACGGTATTTTTACAAACATCGCCAATTATATGTAATCCGGATACCAGATGACTAACACCACAATATGGTATACTCAATCGCTTCTGCCACATCAAGAAATTGATGCTTTTTGTAGTATGGTTTTCTATTTTCCTTGTTCCAACAACATGATAATGATAGAATCTAAGAATGGACAAGATGACAACAATATCGAAATATCAACACGTTGCGGTCATACTTTTGATCTTAACTTTCTGCATTGCTACAACTTCCACAGCACAGAAGAAAAAAACAAAACCAGTAATTGTTTTTAAACTGTTCAAACTCAAACACCGCCTTGCAAAGGAACTCCTCCCTTCTGTCGAATCTATCCTTTCACCAAATGGTAAAGCCTCTGTTGACATTATCAGCAATTCCCTGATGATCATCGATCATCAAAAAAACATTGACCATGCATTAAAAATTATAGAAAAATTAGACTATCCAGTGCCCCAGTTGAGCATTCAACTTCGATATCGCTTCAATAATACCAGAAACAAATATATTTCATCAACAGGGATTATTTCCGTCAAAGGTATCAAACTCTCCACAGGTAAAAACGAGCAAGTTCAAAAACTATTACTGCGGGTGCGCTCAGGATCCAGCGCATTTCTCAAGATCAGCAGACAAGTGCCGTTTACCAATCATTGGCTTTCTCTTTGCCGTCGTAACGGCTATAATTTTGGCTGGTTTAGTGATTACAAAACCATTGGCACAGGATTAGCACTTAAAGCAGTGGCGCTTACCAATACAGTAGACCTCACCATGACACCAATAATTTCATTTTCTGTGGGCAAGGCTATAGAATTTATTCAAAGTGCCACCAGGGTAGTAATTCCTTATGACAGCTGGGTGACAATCAACAGTGCCAAGTCAAAAAGCAATGAAACCTATGCATTGATTCTAGGAAAGAAACAAAAACTAGACAGTACTCTTCAAATTCAAGTCAAAGCCTCCTTAGCAAGGTAAACATATTCAACATCCCTGCCATCAGACTTTCATTTTTTTGTTTTCAACTATTCTTTTATAAGTCCTGATTCTGTACGGTTCAGGTAATATTACCTTTTTGACTCGGTGCAAAACAAAATCCTGATCGGAAAATCTTGGAAACCAGGTATCACCCTGAACTTGTCTGTTAATAATGCTAAGAATAAGTGTATCTGCTCTATCCACACTTTGTGTAAATAATTGTTCACCACCTATAATAAATATTTTTTTTCCAGTACATGCAGCCAACGCATTGTCAAGAGACGTAAATATTTCGCAACCATCTATAGAGTATTCAGCATTTCTTGTAACCACGAGATTACGTCTTCCCGGTAAAGGGTGACCTATTGATTCATAGGTTTTTCTCCCCATAATCATACAATGTCCCATGGTTGTATCCTTGAAATGAGTCAATTCTCCAGGTATATGCCAAGGAATAGTGTTGTCTTTTCCAATCACAAAATCTTTTGTCATTGCAGCTATTAATACAATTTCCAATAATATGACCTCTGAGAACAATGGTAACAATATATGAAAAAAAAAGGCCCTGCAGAAAACTGCAGGGCCTGAAATTACTAATGCTTGTTCATCACTATTTTTTATGCATCTGGATCATCATGACACAAAGCACAGTCCTGCGAAATAGTTTCACCTTCAGCATTTTCATGTTCTTCATCATGACAACGCCAGCAACCATAACCCTCATCTGTAAACTGATGTCCAAGGTGCTCCCTGTAGGTGCCCCATTTTACACCAGTTGATGGCCAGACATTTCCAAGATATGTCTCCAACAAATATGCTGCTGCTTTGTTGATGTCATCTGCATATTTCTTAGCCATTTCAGGATCACGCTTCTCCTGAGCGGCCATCAAGACACCAGCCATTTTTTCAGTTGCTTCTTCACGGCTGGTATATTCATTATTAATCGTAGCAAGACTGTCTTCACGTATACCTGGAATCTGACCATTTATTTTTTTGCTTAACAAGCCAAAATCAACCCGTTCCTCGGCATCATCATATATATGCGTTGGACGGTTATGACAGTCAATACAATCCATTGTCCGCCATTCAGCATGATCACCATTTTCCTCTTCCTCAAAACCAGCTTTAATATATTCAGTTTCGGAACCATCAGCACGCTGAACTTTCACCCGCGAAATATTAGTCCGTTTTGCATCTGTTGATAAGTATGAAACCTTGACATTTGTACTGACATGCCAGTGAATACCTTCAAATTTTTCAGTTTCAGGATTGTGTCCACCAATATGCAGTGCGATTTCATTAATTTCTGGATTTTCCTGATCATCATTGGTGTATTTAACAAATTTTTTGACTTTTTTTCCGGCAAACTTTTCAGGCCAATGACAATTTTCACAAGTATCACGAGCAGGACGAAGTTCATGTACCGGCGCAGGTATTGGTCGTCTATAGCTGTCAGTCAATACCGCTACAACCTGGCGAAGACCTGAAATTTTAGCCCGAACAAAAAATCCGGCACCTGGTCCGATATGACATTCAACACAACTTACCCGCGAATGAGGTGAACGTTGATATGCTGTGTATTCTGGTTCCATTACCTGATGACACACAACACCACAAAAATATGCGGAATCTGTAAAATGGTAGCCTTCATAGGCAATTATTACCAGTATAGAAACATTGATAACCGATAAAATGATAAGTCCAATCAAAAACCTTCGGTGTTTATGGTCGCTGAGGTTGATTTTTAAATGATCTTTTTCAATCCCATATTTATGCCACTGACGACGGCGAAGAAATGCTGAAAGAGGGATCAATAAAAGACCGAGTACCATACCTCCGGGCAGGGCCATGTAAGTAAAAAGTGATGCATAGGGATTATGAAAAAGACCTAATAGTTCTGCTATCAAGCCTACGATCATTAATGTGATACAAATTGTTGTTATACTGATACCCAGCAAACCAAGCGGTGATCTCCACAAACCCTTAACAATATGCCCCCAGGCACGTTTTTCTCCTGACCCTCCATCAGCCTGATTCTGCTGATCCTGTTCGTTGTTACTCATGTGACAATACTCCTCCTAACTCACTAAAAATAATAAAAACCTTTCCTGATTCTTACCCCTTCTCAATACACAGGAAAGCTCCTGAAACCAATTGATATACATCTTGAGCAGATTAACAATGCTCAATTCGTCACCCCTTTCAAAACCTGCAAAATATCTGGAGACTGTTCATCAACAGCTAATAGAACATGACAGGTCTCACATTTTTTAGAAATGACCTTTCCTTCCTTTGTAGCATGCGATCCATCATGACAACGAAAACAACCCGTACCATCTTCGTGTCCGATAAAATTTTTATAAGTTTTCCAACCAATCTTCATCTCCGGAAATACATTATCAGAATATGCCTGCTGCACCCCCTTAATGGCTTGATCTATAACTTCTCTTTTATTTTCATATATCTTTGGATAGTTTTCCTGATACCAGCTGCGAAGTTGCTTGGCAATATTGAGTCGGGCACTGTCTGCTGTTCCATACATTTTAGTGATTACAGCCAACCCCTGTTTTTTGATAAAAGGAAGATCTCTGGGGATAATACCGGTGGTTAATTTTCGGTCCAAAGCTTTCTCTGGAGATAAAAATATATGCGTTGGCCTATTATGACAGTCAATACAATCCATCTCTCTTAGACTTTCCTGAACAGTCCCTAAACCTTCGATATTTTCAATTGTTTCAGAAACAGGTCGACTGGAATAATAAACTTCTTTGAAATCATCAGGACCCGTCAGAATAACCCTGGAAATCTGTTCCCTGGATCTGTCAGTATGAACATAAGAAACCTTATATTTTTCAGAGACATGCCAATGAATCCCATGAGCTTCGCGTCCACTGTATCCCCCGGATCCAATCTTCACCAATAAAGCTGTTTGTACCTGAGTGTTCTTTTCATCTGGTAAAAATGACTCCCTGACATGCAGTTTATCTCCATGGAATTTTTCCGGCCTATGACATTGCTCACATGTTTCCCGAACAGGCCGCAATGCCTCAATAGGTGTTACCAGAGGCTTGGAGTGTGAATTCATAGCTGTTGCCACAAGTTGCTTCACTCCTGAAAATTTCGCTTTTGTAAACCAGCCTGAATCTTTACCAATATGACACTCCACACAGGAAACGCGCGAATGAGGGGAATTTTTGTAGGTGACAAATTCCGGCTCCATTACATTGTGACAAAATTGACCGCAAAAACTGTTAGATTCTGTGTAATGATATCCAGTGTAGGTAACGAGACCGATAATAAAAAGAGAAATAAATGCTATACCTGTGGTCAGACCTATCAGTTTACGCACCCTTGTAAACCTGCCTGGCCTGGAAAATTGCTCTTCCAGGTACTCATAAGTAAAAACACCTATATCTTCTCTGCCTTTGGACGTCACAATACCATAACAGACAAGAATTAGACCCAAGGTGAATAATGGACCCATAATCAAGTATATTAAAAAACCAAAATAAGGATTCTGGGTCATCCCCTGAAAATCAATAAATATTGAAACCAAAAGAACTGGCAACAACACCAGAGACAACACAGCTCCGACCACTGATACCTTGCTACGGGAAACCCCACTGATAACAGCCCTTATTATTCCTTTAGATAAATTACCCACTTAAAGCCCTTTATCAACCAATATTGATCACTGAAAAATCCATTTATAATCAAGCCTTAACCTCACTTTTTGAGCAAATCAGGAGGCTAAATCTTCCTTTTTTTCCTTCCGTTTCCGTAGCGTACAACCGTAAATAATTTGCAATTCCTCACCATCCAAGGTTTCATGAAACAGTAACATCTGGGCTAAAGACTCCAAAAAATCTTTCTCCCGCTCAAGAATACCTCGTGCTTCCTGATAACAATTTTCTATGAGATTCTTTACCTGTCGATCAATCTGACGCGCTGTTTCATCTGAAATCGAATTCTGAGTCATAGAATCCCCCAAAAATCCACCGTCATCGTATGCATAGGCAACAGGCCCCAACTCTTTATCCATTCCCCATTTACAAATCATCTGCTTGGCTATATTTACAGCTTGTTGAAAATCATCTTCTGCACCGGTAGTTTTCTGATTCAAAGATACTTCCTCAGCTACTCTACCGCCCATCAGGATAGTTATTCTAGCCTTCAAATACTCTAAAGAATAGGCATGCCTGTCAGAATGAGGTAACTGTTGAGTATGCCCCATGGCTTTTCCTCGTGGGATAATAGTCATTTTATGAATAGGATCTGCATCTGGTAGTAGCTTTGCCAAAATAGCATGTCCCGCTTCATGAAAAGCCATGGTTCTTCGATCTTTCTCGCTTATTACCAATCCTTTTCGCTCAACACCCATCAAAATTCTATCTTTAGCAGTCTCAATGTCATCAACGGTAATGTAATTATTTCCATGTCGACCAGCAATTAGGGCCGATTCATTAATCAGGCTGGCAAGTTCAGCACCGGTAAAGCCGGGGGTTGACCTTGCGACCTTTTCCAGATCAACATTATTTCCCATTGGCACTCGCCTGGCATGGACTTCAAGAATCTTTAATCTTCCTTTCACATCAGGTGGAAGGATGGTTACCTGTCTATCAAATCTTCCTGGACGCAGTAAGGCCGGATCAAGAATGTCTGGACGATTGGTGGCAGCAAGTATAATAATAGTTTCATCAGTGTTAAAACCATCCATCTCTACCAGCAAAGCATTCAAGGTTTGTCCACGTTCATCCTGACCTCCTCCTGTACTGGCCCCTGCACCCCTATGGCCACCAACTGCATCTATTTCATCTATAAAAATAATACAGGGAGAATTTTTTTTGGCCTCCCGAAAAAGGTCACGAACCCTTGAAGCACCAACACCAACAAACATTTCCACAAAATCAGATCCACTAATGCTAAAAAAAGGCACCCCTGCTTCACCAGCTATAGCTCTGGCCAGAAGGGTCTTACCTGTTCCCGGTGGTCCCTGAAAAAGTACCCCTCTGGGAATAATAGCCCCCAACCTGCCGTATTTATTAGGTTTTTGTAAAAAATCTATAATTTCAACAAGTTCTTCTTTGGCCTCCATCACACCTGCGACATCACGGAAAGTAACCTGCTTTCCTTTCTGAGAAAATTGTATCTCTTTATCCTTGGCAAATTCGGATGAATCATCCTGTCCTTGATTTTTTGCCAAAGAATACCAGGCAATAATGATGAACACAAAAGGTATCACAGTGCTGAAAAACGGCCAAAGCGGTGATTGCTGTTCAGATTTACCCCTGATAATCACATTTTTTTCCAGGAGCATGGGCACTACGCTCTGAATATCAGGTGAAAAGGTAGCAAATTTTCTTCCGTAGACATCTACAAGTTGTATCTCGCCCCCTTTAAAACTTACTTCAGCTATTTCGTTGTTCTCCAGGTTTTCCAGAAAATCATTATAACTAAGGGAAGGAAGCTTATTTTCCGCATTCCAAAACAGATAAGACGCTCCACCTACAACAGAAAATATACCAAATATAAAGAGAGTCCGAATTATTGCTGCCACATTTCCACTCTTATTCCTCTTTATAAATTTGGATTAAAACCCGACACGCACGATAACAACTTAATATTATATTATTATTCACACAAAGACACATCTAAACTTCAGTATAAACTTCTTCTTGTTATTATTATTAATATTAGTCAGAACTACAGTCTTGGATTGCACAAATAATGCCGGATCGCTAAAGCATGCATTCCAATGACGACAAAAAAGATACTCTATAATCTTTAGCTCGAAATAATCTGAAGTTACAATATATCTGATGAGTAAATAAACATATCATAGTTAATGCTATCTCGTCAAACGTGCCATTATGACAAAAACTATTGTCATAATGGCACGTTTGACGAGATGACAATTACTTTTTCTGCTATTCCTGGAGATCTAACTTCTGGCACAGAAATAGCAAGATCAATAACAAGTATGAAGTGACTGTGATTAATTAAACTGCAATGGTATCTGCTATGCATCTAAATCAATACAATCAAATACTGATCAAAAAAAAGTCGCAAGTTTCAGCGAAAGAAAACATTTGTGACGAAATATCTCAAACAGTGATGCTGTTAACCAGCATTACCGCTACTAGTTGTGGCTTAGGGGCATTTACAGCTCTCATTTCAGCTCTTTTTTCAAATGGTGGTCCTCAACAACTTTTCAATAGCTGGCTATCAGCAGTTACCGGGTTATAAGAAATCAACAAGGAGTAATTATAATGAAATCAACTATGATAAAAAACAAACAACAAATCAAAGTTCAGGCAAGTGATAAAAGCGAATTGGACACTGTCACAAAATTCAGCATTTCAGTCATGGGTGGAGTTTCAGCATTGGTAGGAGTTTGGGCAGCTGCATGTCTGATAAGTGCTATCGCAGGGTCAGGAGGACCATTGAATTTGGTTCAAAGCTGGTTTTCCTCTGTGTCAGGTATTTAGCAAACTCTTTAGGATCAGATCAACGAGACAACGCTCTGTAAAATTATTTCAAGTCTGCATCTCTTAAATGAAAATTGCAGACTTTGGCTGGCAAGCAGTATTCTCATCAGTATACTAAACTATTTTCAGATACTAATATTCAACACCCCATTTCTCAAGTTTTCTATATAAAGTTCTCAAACCAATACCCAGAACCTTAGCTGCTTTTGTCTTATCTCCACCAGTATTGTTAAGTGTATCAAGAACTAATTTCCGTTCCATCTCCTGCAGCAATCCTTCCTTTCCGCATGTTTCCATAGATTCAGCCTTGGCTGTCAAATAGTCAGGTATACTTTCAATTGTGATCATATCTCCTCTTGCCATAACAAGAGAACTTTCAATGCAGTTCATTAACTCACGTACATTCCCTGGCCAATTATAGGCTTTAATGAGTTGTAAAACCTCATCTGTCATTCCCTTGATTGGCTTACCATGAAGATCTGAAAATTTATCAATAAAACTATTTGCCAAAAGCTCAAGGTCCTCTCTTCTTTCCCTTAGAGGAGGTACCTCAATCCTGACCACACGAAGCCTATAATAAAGGTCTTCCCTGAATTCGCCCTTCTGAACCATCTCTTCAAGATTTCTATTGGTTGCCGAAAGGATTCGAACTTCTACCTTAAAGGTCTTGCTGCCCCCTACACGTTCAAAAGTTTTTTCCTGCAAAAATCTTAATAACTTCACTTGGATTGACAAGGGCATATCCCCAACTTCATCCAAAAACAATGTCCCTTTATCAGCCATTTCAAACCGACCCTTTTTAGTTGCGATTGCACCAGTAAAGGATCCTTTTTCATGACCAAACAGCTCGGACTCCAACAAACTCTCAGCAAATGCTGAACAATTCACTTTAATAAATGGACCATTGGCAACGGGACTGTTGTAGTGAATAATTGAGGTTACCAGTTCTTTACCAGTTCCACTCTCCCCTTCAATGAGAACGGTGGCCTTGCTCTGGGCCACTTGCAATGACAAGTCGGTTATTTTTTTAATCTGTGAAGAAGAGCCAATGACATTTAAGTCCGGATAATTTTCCTTTATCTTCTTTTTTAAAAAAATATTTTCTTCCTTGAGACGCTGATTCTCTAGGGTCTTTTCTATCAGCAGGAACAAACGATCAAGATTCACAGGTTTTGTCACATAATCATCCGCACCAAGCTTCATGGCCTGCACGGCTGTTTCAACTGTACCTTGACCGGTAATAAAAATCACAGGTGGCTTTGTCTCTTTTCTGTTAATATTTTCCAATAGTTCAAGACCACTCATTCCTGGCATGGATAAATCAGACAAAACAATATCAATTTCTTCTTTGGCCAGTATATCCAGGGCTTCTTTGCCATTTTTAGCGGTATGGGTATCATAATCATCATCAAGAGCCATGGAGAGTGTGCTTCGAGTGATTTTATCATCATCGACTATCAAAATAGTAATATGTGGCATAATAATAATTTTCCCTGAAATTAAACATTGGCAGGTAGACGGATAGTGAAAGTCGTTCCCTTTTCCACTTCACTGTCGCAGGTTATGGTTCCATGATGGTCCTCAATCACTCTTTGAACAATGGCAAGCCCAAAACCAAGACCGCCATCCTTTTTTGTGAAAAATGGATCAAAAATTTTCTTCAAATCTTCATCATTAATACCGATACCCGAATCAGATATCTTAATTATCGCATCTTCATCCTCCAGACTGCTCAGAAGAACTAATTTCCCTCCATATGGCATTGCATGCAGAGCGTTCATGGTAAGATTCAAAAGCACCTGGATCAGCTTCTTTTTATCCACCAAAAAAAGCCCCAGATTATCATCAAGAGATAAGTCCATGGTAACATCTGTTTCATAGACATTTTGACTGATCATCTCTCCTAATTGACTAATAATCTGATTAATGTCATTTGGTTTCATATCAGGAGCAGGAAAACGGGCATACTTGACAAACTCTTCGATTATTTCATTAATTCTGCTTACTTCATTGTTAATAATCTCAGTGATAGTCAACATTCCCATCTTAGATTTTTCTTCTGCAACCTGAGACTTAGTTATTTTTTTTATAAGTAGTTGCAGGTTTAGAGACAGAGCGTTTAAGGGTGTCTTAATCTCATGGTTTACAGTGGTAGCAATCTGCCCAAGAGTTGCTATTTTTTCCATCCTAACTAACTGTGACTGTGCTTCACGCAAAGAAAGTTCAGAATCACGCAACTCAGAGGTCCGTTCCATTACCTGTATTTCCAATTCTCTATTAAACTCCTCTCTTCTCTGTTCATGCTCCTGTAATTTTTCAGTCATAACATTAAAAGATTCGTACAGGACACCAATTTCGGTTGCAGAATCTGTTCCAACCCTGATTCCAAGATCTCCTGAAGCTACCTGTTCGGTGGCAGAAGCCAGGTTAATGATTGGAGTAATAGTATTTCGTGTTAAAACAACATATCCGACACAGGATCCAAGAATCCCTACAAGAGAGGATGTCAGATATAAAAACATAATGAAATACATCTTACTGTAGGATTCATTCACCAGTTTGGAAATAACTTTAAAATGGACATTGTTGATATTTTCAGTCAGATTTCGAACATTGTGCCCGGCATCAGAAATTTTAGCCAGATTCCCAGTATTAATTTTACTGTTATCTACAAACTGCGCTCTAATCGCTGTAATAATTTCTATAGTCCAAATAAGGTTATCATTGATTTTCTCAAGAAGTAACAATTCCTCAGTATTGTCAATAAACAGCTCTTCTTCTTCAAGGGACTTATAATAGGAAATATCAAGCTTGATCTCTTCTATAACTTTTATGGCATGGTTTAACGAATCGACATTATTAGTAGAATGATGTACCAAAAAGACCACTTCCTGGACTTCATTATTAACATCATACAGCCAGGAAACATCTGTACTTTTCTGCTCCAAATTTGAAATATTAGTGACCATGTCCTTGACCATCAGGATGCAGACACCTCCCACACACATGATAGCAAATACATTAAAAAAGAAGGCGGCGATAATATAATTACTTAACTTTTTTTTCATGGAGACAATCAACTCCCATTTCTGTTAATCAATGCATTTTATTGAACCTTTCTAGTATCTTGACTAACAAGATTTTTTATTCAAGATCAATTCATGCTCAAAATTTTACTGCAGACATATAGTTAATACGCCAAGATTAAATTCACGGCATAACATCAAGCTTGGACGAAAAGACAATTTTTCCAGGCACCCTAAAAACTAAAGAGGATAAAGAAATAATCATTATGAATCATATCAACATATTATCTCTATAAATTCATTTTTAATAGCGTTAATTTACTTCATATCATGGCAACATTAAACAAATTAAAACGATTCTAACTGATGCCTTCAAAAACCTTATAACAAACACGATTGCGTCTGATTCAAAATCGATCCTTGAACATAAAAAGGCTAGCACTGACATCCTTTTCAACCTTAATAAATGATATTTAACACTGCGGTGCTGTATATTTTCTCTTGTAACACTCATGACCACAGAGTAGAATAATTTCGTTTTTACTAATAAAAGTCTTGTAATCAGACTTCATGTCAGATATTGAAATTAACAACTACTAAATAGTACCAAACTGATTTTAAAATATTTTATTCAACTTTTTTAAGCTTTTCTTGGTGAATACCCAGCAAGGAGATAATGACAATGGCAAATGAAAAAGTAATACATGTATCAGATGGCGATTTTGATTCAACTGTTTTGCAAAATGATCTACCCTGTCTTGTAGATTTCTGGGCTCCCTGGTGCGGACCCTGTAAAGCTATCGGTCCAGTAATTGATGAACTTGCTGATGAATTTGATGGTAAAGTTCAACTGGCAAAAATGAATGTTGATGACAACCCAGCAACCCCTGGTAAATATGGCATTCGCGCCATTCCAACCTTGATTCTCTTCAAAGATGGAGAGATTGTAGATCAAATAACTGGTGCTGTAGGTAAAACACAACTCACAGACCTTATCAACAAGGCTGTCTAAATCACTTTCCAATGCTCTGTCATGGTTACAACAGCTTACAGACAGACTTCGTAACCTGATGAAAAACACAGATTATCAGCTTATCATTATCGGCGGTGGTCCAGCTGGACTAACCGCCGGTATGTATGCTTCCAGATCCAGGTTAAATAGTCTTTTAATTGAAAAAGGCGTGCTGGGTGGTCAGATAATTACAACTGACTGGGTAGATAATTACCCTGGATTTGTCGATGGTATCAATGGCTTTGACCTCGTTGACAAAATTCAATCCCATGCTAACAGATTTGGCATGAAAAATCTGATTGCCAATGTTGCCTCCATTGATCTCAAGTCTGCTATTAAAACAATCTTTCTCGAAAATGGTCAGACTATTACCGCTCAAACTATTATCATCTGCACCGGTGCCAGTCCACGAACTCTCAAAATTCCCGGAGAAAATGAATTTCGAGGTAAGGGAGTTTCCTTTTGTGCAACATGCGACGGTCCATTTTACAAAAACCAGGAAATCGCAGTTATCGGTGGCGGTGACACTGCCATTCAAGAAGCACTTCACCTGACTAAATTTGCATCTAAGGTCACAGTAATACATCGCAATAAACAATTGCGCGCAACAAAAATAATGCAGGAAAAAGCATTTGAAAATAAAAAGATTGAATTCTTATTTAGTGCTCAAGCTACCTCAATCCTGGGTGATCAAAGTGGTGTAACAACAGTTGAGATAAACACAGAAAAAAGTCCTAAAAAAACACTTCCTGTAACGGGAGTTTTTGTATTCATTGGCACTATTCCCAATAATACTTTTTTACCACTTGAACAACTTAACACCGATGAATTTGGCTTTATTATCACGGACAATGAAATGGAGACCAGCATAGATGGGGTTTATGCGGCAGGTGATATCCGCAGTAAAAGATCGCGCCAAATAATTAGCGCTGCTGGTGAAGGTGCTACCGCCCTGTTATCAGCTGAACACTATCTCAGCAATCAGGATACTCGCACATTATAACTACTGAGCTTTATTAATACTCTTGCTCTTATTTTACTCTCTGACTGGTACCACATAACAAAAACATCTCAGAACCGAAACATAGGAACAATTATGTCTTATTTGCATCACCTCCTTAATTCACGTCACCACACTTTCACTTTTGCAATAACCATTATAGCTCTCCTTCTCCTTGCTGGTTGTGCTGGGTTAAGTGAAGATCTAGGATTTGAACAGGCCGAGCCTGTTGTTAAGACTGCAGATGAACTTGCTATTCTGGCAATGGAAGATTTTAATGTCGGAAAATATCACAGCGCTGTTGAAAAATTTGACGAAATAATAGAACGTTATCCATTTAGTCCTCGTGCACTTCTTGCTGAACTTAAAGCTGCAGACTGCCACTATTACATGGAAGAATATCCAGAAGCAAGTCTCCTGTACGAAGAGTTCAAAAAAAGACACCCAACCAATGAAGCAGTACCTTACGTAATGTTTCAAATTGGTATGTGTGACTTGAAACAAACTGACAGAATAGACAGAAATGTAAATGGTGCCAGAAATGCAATCCAGAGTTTTTCCAGTCTGTTGCGAGCATTTCCTGATTCACCATACACAAAAGAAGCTGAAGCACGAATCAGATCAGCTAAAGAGTTTCTGGTAAATCACGAATTCCTTGTTGCTGTTTTTTATGTGCGTACAGAAAAATACAAAGCTGCTACCCATCGGCTCAAGTACCTTATCAGTACCTTTCCTGAAGCGTTAATCACTCCAAAAGCCAAAACCCTTTTAAAACGGATACAGGATGGTAATCCACCAAAGATAGGTGTAAATAATTGGTTACCAGATTTAACCATGCCCGATTACAAGCTTTTCACCTCTGAATAATCCAACAAGGACATTACTTGCTACAAACATAACTTGAAAATTTCCTGTCGTTTTTTATATCAAATAACAAGGTTTGCATTTACATAAGCACTAAAAAACACAAGACTTTTATCCTAATTCCACATCTTTGACTTGCTCCAAGGAGACCTCCATAGCCCTAACTGGACAGACAGCCACACAAAGACCGCAACCTGTACACAGATCAGGTTCAAATACAACTGACATCTCCGGCCTTTTTATATGCAAGGCAGATACAGGGCATGTACCGGTACAAACACCACATTGAAAACACTTCTCCTCATCACGTCTTATTTTCCCAGACAAACGCTCAGCTTGGACCCCTATATCCCTGACATACGATAGAGCTTCTTTAATATTTTGTTGTTTCCCTTTTAACTCCAATATCAAAAAACCATCTCTTTGCGGTAAAATGTCAGCTTTTAAAATATTAAACTCCACATCATACTGTCTTACCAACTGATAAATAATTGGTTGATCTGAAGCTTCTTTAGGAAATCGCAATATATATATCCTGGTATGCACAGGCTCCTCCAAATGCTTTTAAATAAAATCTCTTTGTATTATTTTCTTACCAACAAAGTATTGGACGTTTTGTATAGTCAAAAAAATGGTAGTAATAGTGATAAGATTATTACAATAGTGAATTATCCAGAATATCCAACAAAACCCCAATTTTTTTCTCTGTATCAATAACCAACAATTCTTCTACTGCCAAATCATCTGGGGGTTCAAACGCTTTTTTTTGCGCCTGATAAATGTCCCAGTTCCCATCAGAAACTGCCTCAGAATCTATTGCCCTTTGGGCCAATCTTCGCTTCACTTCATCTTCTGAACATTTACAAAGAATAAATACTGCTCTGGCATCTAACTTTCTGACAAACTCTTTTACTCGTCCACGCTCAACTCTGCTTGCATAGGAGCCATCAAGGATAACGACCTTTTCACCTTGGGATATTTCTTCACCAGTCCTGTCGAGCAAAGCACCATAAGTTTTAAGAGTATACTCTTGAGAATAAATTCCTTTATTCAAGGTGCTGGCACAATTACTTGCGGGTTCATACCCTGCCAACTCTTTTCGCACCCTATCAGTGTTGAAATAACTGAAATTGTGTTTCATGGCATACGAATGGGCAAGGTATGATTTACCAGAGGCAATCATACCAAAAAAAATATAAATATTACGCTCCATTGACATCACCAATCAACCACCAGCATATCTATTGGCCAAGGCAAAATATTTCCCAGCTGATTCTTGACAATTTTTACGCACCTCATCATCGACACCTGGATCATTTGCTGTAAACATTCCAATTTTTCCCCTTACATATGCCCGGTAACATTTATAAAAAGAAAGCATATCCACAAGGTGCTTATCTTTAGATGCTTCCATGAATCTGCTAATAAAATAATTGGACAAATCTTCTAGCCCGTGAAAATCAAGATCCATGGCCAGAAAGGCAACATCACTTGCAACATCACAGTAACGAAAACGCTGATTAAACTCTATACAATCATAAATATAGACCTCATCAGAAAGACAAATATTGGCAGAGTAAAGGTCTCCATGACAGTCTCTAATATATCCATGAGAAATACGTTTCTCAAAAAGTTTTTCCTGATCGAGAAAATTTCGAGAATAGATTGAAATATTATCAAATTGATCCTGTGACAGGCCAGGACTGCCAATAAAATCTTTTGTCTGATCAAAATTTTCTAGTACATTTACTGCAACGCCTGACGCTGTACCAAACTTATCAATTTCTTCTGATTTTTCAGCGACCTTATAAAATGGTACAAGGATTTCCACAAGAGCATCAAGATGTGATTCATTGATCTTGCCATCTCGAACCAGATTAGACATCATGTTTTCTTCTGGCATACGTTTCATTTTAATTCCGTATTCCACAACTTCCCCACCCTCACCATTGAGCACATATTGTCCTTGCTGAAGGTTAAGATTTACCAATCCCAGATATATATCGGGACAAAGTCTTCTGTTTAATAACAATTCTTGTTCGCAAAAGTTTTTTCTCTTATCCAGGCTTGAAAAATCAAGAAAACCAAAATCCACTGGCTTTTTGAATTTATATACAAAATCACCAACCAAAAAAACATATGATATATGTGTCTGTACCAGCTCAATACCTCCAGTATCATGATCATATGCAGACGAATTAAAAAGGGCTTGAATCTTTTTAGGTAAATTATTATTTCCCATGGTATTCTCCATCAGTGCCATGTCGATATTAGACTAAGCTAACTCAACCAGCAAAATCATCGTTTATCTTTATTGTTTGTTGGCTTCAATATTATTTAAAAAAAACTTTTTAAAAAAAATAACCTACCAGATGAAATTACTAACGTAAATATTTTCCATCTTCAACTATATGTATGTTTTCCAATTTGGTATATGTTGATTTTACTCTCGATATTTATTCCAATAAACAATGATCAGATTGGCCCTTTTGAATAAATTATACTTATTTAAATATTAATTTTTAATTGTATGTATGACCCATGGATCAAAAACAAATTAAAAATCTTTTTCATCTGGTGTGTAATAATAAGCTCTCTGTAGACGAGGCAGTTGAAGAGCTCCGTTCATTACCCGTTGAAGTATTGAGCAATGCTCGCCTTGATCATCATCGCAACTTGCGCACTGGAATTCCAGAAGCAGTATTCGGTGAATCAAAAAATATCACCCAACTTATTGAAATTCTTGAAGCCATGTTGGCTAAAAAAAATGTTGTTCTGGCAACTAGGGTTTCTGAAAAAAAAGCTGAATCCGTCATTTCTAAAGTATCCGGCCTCACCTATCACTCTACAGCCAGAATGCTTACCGGTAATGACCAATATATCCCTGACCCTAAAAACAACCGTAAACCTATTGTAATAGTAACAGCCGGTACTTCTGACATCCCAATAGCTGAGGAATCAAGACTGTCATTGCATTATTTTGGCCACCCTGTAGAAAAAATTTATGATGCAGGCGTTGCTGGTCTCCATCGAATTCTCTCCCATACAGACCTACTCCACTCTGCTTCTGTTATAATTGTAATTGCAGGAATGGAAGGCGCTCTCCCCAGTGTCGTTGCAGGCCTGGTCTCTGCACCTGTCATTGGTGTGCCTAGCAGTATCGGTTATGGTACTGGCGCCGGAGGCTTCAGCGCACTCCTTGGAATGCTTAACAGTTGTGCACCAGGATTGGCAGTAGTCAACATTGACAATGGTTTTGGCGCAGCCTGCATGGCTGCAGCTATCAATAGATAATTACCCATCAATATCCTGGAATTATATTATTTTTTTGTTTTACAACTACTCAAACCCGCCATTTTTTCGTTAAAATCAAAAAATATCATTCTCACCATTGCATGATCAGCAACATCGTCGTATAATCAACGGCTTTATGCTGGCAAATTAATTAGAACTATAACTTTTTCTCCATTTAAGAGACCTATATGAACACAACCTTAAAAATCAAAATAGGCCTGTTACTTACAGTCATTCTCTTTTCTGTCATGACAGTGGTTCCATCATTTTATCCATCTGCACCAACTTGGTGGAAAAAATACCTCGCGCCTGAAGGCTTTAAGCGTGGACTCGACCTCCAGGGAGGAATGCATCTTGTATTAAGGGTCGATCTTGAAAAAGCTGTTTCCAACTCTTTAAGTCTCGTTGCAAATGACTTGAAAGAAGGATTAGCTGAAATCAATATTACAGCTGTTCTTATGAAATCAAGTGATAACAATAAGGCTGTTTTTACACTTCCAAATGCCAGCTCCGTCGATAAAGTTCGTGAACTTGTTAAAAATGATTTTGAAAAACTCAATATCGATATCATAGCAGATCCTGGCAGTTTTCCCCGAATTACAATTAATCTGACTTCCGATGAAATTAAATTTATCAAAAATAATGCCGTCGCCCAATCGCTAGAAATTATTCGGAATCGTATAGATCAATTTGGAGTTACAGAACCTGTTATCATTCGACAGGGTGAAAATGAAATAGTTGTCCAGTTACCCGGTGAAAAGAATTTCAAAAGAGCAATCAAAATTATTGAATCCACAGCTCAGCTGGAATTCAAACTGGTTGCTGACGATACGGGAATTGACTTAAACCGCATGATCAATGAAGCTACGAGTAGTGGTCGCTGGCAAAAAGGCGATAATATCACAAAACTCAATCTTGCTCTTCAAAGTGCACTACCTCTAAACACTCAGGTTTATTTTCAAACCGTCAAAGATAAAGTTACCAATGCCGAACAAAAAATACCATTCCTTCTCCAAAGTCAGATATTAATGACCGGTGAAATGGTGAAAAATGCTCAGGTTCGTATTGGGGGTAGTTTTAATGAACCTTATGTTAGTCTCGATCTAACTGGCAGTGGCGGTAGAATATTTGGCAGAGTTACAGAAAAAAACGTCAATAAACGACTAGCTATTGTACTTGATGATAATGTTCGCTCAGCACCTGTAATCCGTGAAAAAATTCTAGGCGGCAGCGCCCAAATTTCAGGCAGTTTTACCCATGAGGAAGCAACGGACCTTGCTATCGTTTTACGAGTTGGTGCCCTCCCCGCCCCCGTTGAAATTATTCAAAACCTTACTGTTGGTGCCAGCTTAGGACAAGATTCCATTAATAAAGGACTTAGATCTGGACTTTTTGGAGCCTTCATCGTTCTGATATTCATGACCATTTACTACCGTTTATCAGGTGTTATCGCCGATCTGGCTTTGCTCCTCAATATTTTATTTCTCTTTGTCGGATTGGCTATGCTTTCTGCCACGTTAACCTTACCTGGCATAGCTGGAATTATTTTATCCATCGGTATGGCTGTTGATGCCAATGTGCTTATTTTTGAACGTATGCGTGAAGAATTTGAACTTGGTAAATCGGTAAAAGCAGGAGTAGATGGGGGCTTTAACAAAGCTTTTTGGAGTATAGTTGATTCCCAGGTAACTACCCTTATTACCGCTTTAGCCCTTTTTCTTTTTGGTACCGGGCCAATCAAAGGCTTTGCAGTTACATTATCTCTGGGTATTATATTCAACCTCTTTGCAGTCCTATTCTGCACCCGTCTGGTTTACGAGACCCTCTACACAAAAAGAGTTCTCAAAGATCTTAAATTTATGCAGTTTCTTAAGAAGCCTAATTTTAACTTCATGCAGATTAAAAACATAACCTTTGGCATCTCAGGTGTGATGGTCATCATAGGATTATTGGCTTTTGTCCAGATAATTCGAGGTGAAGCAAACCTTGGTGTGGATTTCTCAGGTGGATCCCTTTTACAATACAAAGCTGAGAAGCCTTTTCAACTTGAAGACCTGAGAACAGCTTTTTCCAAAAATGGTTTTGGTAACCTTAATCCTCAACCTGTTTCTGGTGAAAACAGAGTTATTATCAAACTCAAAAAATCAGAAGAAAAAGTTGCCCACTTAGGCAATACTATTTCTACAATTTTACAAGAAGAACTTCCAGATAATACCTTTATACTTGAAAGTGAATCTGAAATAGGCTCATCCATTAGTGCCATGCTCCGTAATAAGGCCATACAAGCAATACTGATCTCGCTTATTGGCGTTATCTGCTACTTGGCTATGCGTTTTGACCTGAGTTTTGGATTAGCTGCTGCTGCTGCTACTTTTCATGACGTTATTGTTGTACTTGGCATTTGCTGGCTTCTAGACCTTGAAATCACCCTTCTTATCGTTACAGCATTACTTACCCTTGCAGGATATTCCCTTAACGATTCTGTTGTTGTTTTTGACAGAATTCGTGAAAATATGCAAAAAGGCAAACTATCTAAATTTGATGCAATTTTAAACATCAGTATTAACCAGGTACTCGGTCGAACCGTTGTTACATCCCTGACCACTGCTGCTGTGTTAATTTCCATCTTTTTCTTTGGCGGCTCAGCAATCCATACTTTTTCATTTATCCTGCTAACCGGAGTGCTGGTAGGAACATATTCATCTATTTTTATAGCCAGCCCAATTTTAAGTCTCTGGCCACGTAAGGAGTAACACTGTGGTTGATAATCACCCTGACTCTTTTCACCCTATAGATCTTGAAAAAAACTTTAGCTTTGCGTGTCATCCAGGTGTTACCTGTTTCACCCATTGTTGTCGACAACTTGATCTGGTTCTTACACCATACGATGTATTGAAGTTGAAAAACCAGTTAGATCTTCATTCAGGAGTATTTCTGGAAAAATATGTCATTATCGAGTGGGATGAAAGCCAACCTTTCCCGCTTTGTTACTTGACCATGATTGATGATGGTAACGCAAGCTGTCCATTTGTCTCAGATCAAGGATGCACCGTTTACAAACATAGACCTGGCAGCTGCAGAACCTACCCTGTAGGCCGCGGAGCAAGACAGATCTCAAATGGCTCAATTGAAGAACTTTGTGTCTTAATAAAGGAACCTCATTGTCATGGTTTTACTTCTTCAACCAGTCAAACACCTAAACAATATTTTCACGACCAAGGTCTTGATCGCTACAACTATTTTAACGACAAGGTATTAACTCTTTTAAAACATAAAAAGGTACAACAAGGCTTTCGTCCCAGCAAACCACAACTTGATCACTTTATCCTTGGACTTTATAACCTGGATATGTTTCGTCAAGAAATCGCTGATGGTCGCATCACCTTGAACAACTCATTAAATGCTCATAAAATTCAAGGTCTTGCTGGTGATGATGAGGAAATGCTGAATATTGGGATAGAGTGGCTTCGCCAAGAACTCTTCAGTGAATAGTACCATAAAATTTTATATTTCAAACAACTGCCAACATGTTGAAACTAGTTATTTTTGATTGTGATGGAGTTCTCTTTGACTCAAAAGAGGCTAATCGTTCCTATTATAACCATTTACTGGCCAAATTTAATTGCCCAAAGATGACCGAGGACGAAGTGGAATATGTTCATATCCATAGTGTTATGGAATCAGTGTCCCACATTTTTAGAAAACATCTGAAAGTTGCAGCTACAGCCATAGAAAAATATCGAACTGAACTTGATTATTCCCCCTTTTTAAGGGATATGATAATGGAACCAGATTTAATGGAATTTTTACAACTGATAAAACCAAAATATCATACTGCAATTTCAACTAACCGCACTTCAACCATGCCTATGATTTTGGATATTTTTCAGTTACGTCCTTGGTTCGAACAGGTTGTAACAGCTCTTGATGCCAAACACCCTAAGCCTGCACCAGACGGACTTCATATGATTCTTGAAAACTTTGGAGTTGAAGTAAGCGAAGCTATTTATATTGGTGACTCAGTAATAGATATGGAACATACACAAAGTGTGGGAATGGACCTGATTGCTTTTAAAAACCCGGACCTTAAAGCTACATATCACGTGGATACTTTCATGCCCATTGCTCAGTTACCACCATTCACCACTGAAATTCTAAGTTAAAATAATTTAGAATAACAATAATTACGGTGGAAATATTAACAATTCTCAGATTCATCCATTTTTTTCAGTCCTTTCATGAGAATCATCATGAAATCTCCAATTTCCCTAGCTCTCATTAATTGTGCTGGTAAACCCGGTAAAAATCGAAACTTTCCCTCACGCTGGCGCAAAAGTGAATAGATGGCCTCTTGGTTATCCAAATCACCATGTCGCGCAGCTACTATTGTCCCTTCACGAAAAGTAACCCGACCTGAACCTTCTGGAACATCAAAAATCAATCTTCCCGTTTTTTGATGCATATGGAATATCTGAAGCAACTCAGCTGGCGAAACTGCATCGATAATACCATTCATCACAACATCCAGGTTCTCCTCTTCATTTTCAGTCTCATCATCTGGAATTCCACCAACAGGTTCTCCAAGCTGAAATTTTATTAAACCTGTACAACCACCACAATTATAAACAGTGTCTTTTAATTCTTTGAAATCTTTTTCAAAATGTGGAAGAAGAGTGAACAGGAGATTGGTCATTTCCCGCATTAAGATAAGACAAGAAGGTCGATAAATTGGCAACTTAACTTCTCTGTCAGTAAGGACAATCCAATCATTCTCCTTATAAAACAGGCAGTTGCTTTCATCTTTTATGTGAAATACAGCTTTAAAGATTGTCATGTATTGTCTGGTGTTTTTACCGGTATATACAGTCCAAAATACCCTTGCCCCGTTAATAGTCCTAAATAATGAGAAAATTTAGTGAAATATGAATAAAGACATTAAAGTATTTACTTAATGATATCAAGATATCAAGATATCATGTGAACATGATTACAAATATCGTTTAATCTTCCTCGATAGAGCAGGCATCCTCGTCACAAATAGCCTCGCATGTATGACATCCATGGCACAATTCTGTATCAACCACTTTGGCTTTTGTTTCAACCAATTGATATACATCACCGGGGCAGGATTCTACACATTCACCGCAACCGGTGCATTTTTCATAATCTACAGTAACCATCCACATAAAATTTACCTAAGGATTTAAAATTGCGGATTTCTGGTTAATCTTACTTTATCAACTGAATATCACCAACTTCAAATCGATATTCAATCACAGGATTTCAACCACTCGAAATTCAATTTTTTTTTTTTTGGGGGGGGAAGAATACTAAAACTTTTAGCGAACTCAAGAGTTGAATAAAATCAATAAAAAAAAACATGATTTACCATCTCGCAAATCTACAGACATTTGTTAATAGCAAACAAAACCAAATCACTTCTACGGCAGCCCAAATTCTGTGAGGCTCTACCAAACAAATTAAATTTCCATCGCTTTTTAGAAGGAAAGAGCATCGATAGCAAGGTCTATATCAACATTTGCCTTGGTGGCTACATTGCCATCTTTATCATAAAATCGTCTAACAATTTTAATAATCTTAAACGGCACTGCTTGATAATGTCATGATATGTAAAAAGGTTTTGGAAGATATGTCCTTGATCTTTTTTAATTCGCTTCAGGTAGCTAGACTGAGGACTCGAAGTAACAACGATTTGCCACTATTTGTAAGGAGAGTCAGAACATCATAACGCATGCCCTACCCCTCCAAACATTTTGATATACTCAGCATCTACATAAATCCCAAGTTTCAACCTTCACTACTCCCATTCAATAGTGCTTGGAGGTTTTGATGATATATCATACACAACCCTGTTAACTCCTCGCACTTCGTTAATTATCCTATTGGAAATTGATTCCAGTAAATCGTAAGGTAATTTCGACCAATCAGCTGTCATAGCATCTCTGCTATCAACAGAGCGAAGAGCAATAACATTCTCATATGTCCTGCTATCACCCATTACTCCAACTGTTTGGATAGGCAGTAAAACCGCAAATGATTGCCATACCTTTCTATACCATCCTGATTTTTTCATTTCTTCAAGTACTATAACATCGGCTTGACGAACTATATCAAGTCGTTCTGTAGTAACCTCACCCATTATACGAATACCCAGCCCTGGACCTGGAAATGGTTGACGAAAAATGGCCTCTTCTGGTAATCCCAATTCTAAACCAAGATCTCTTACTTCATCTTTGAACAATTCTCGCAATGGTTCTATAAGATCCAGTTTCATTCGTTCAGGAAGACCACCGACATTATGATGGGATTTAATTGGTGCTTTCCCGCGAAATTCAACAGATTCAATAACATCTGGGTAGAGAGTACCCTGTGCCAGAAATTTCACATCTCCTAATTTTAAAGCCTCTTCTTCAAAAATCTTAATAAAGCCATACCCAATTCTCTTTCTCTTCTCTTCCGGATCAACAATGGTGTTAAGTTCATCAAGAAAAAATTCGGTAGCATTAACATCAATTACCTGTAAATCAGTTTTTTCCCTAAAAAAACGCAACACACTTTCAGATTCTCCAGTACGCATTAAACCATTGTTAACGTAGATACAGGTTAATTGGTTTCCTATTGCCTTGTGAACCAAAGCAGCGGTTACAGAAGAATCAACACCACCAGATAAAGCACAAATCACCTTATCCTTTCCAGCCTTTTGACGAATTTCTTCAACAGTATTGTCTATAAAGGAATGCATTGTCCAACTCGGCTGACAACCACAAATTCCAAAAACAAAATTTCGCAGGACATCCGTACCTATCAAACTGTGCACAACTTCAGGGTGGAACTGGACAGCCATAAATGGTTTTGTCTCGTGTCGAAGTGCCGCGTTTGGTGAATGGTTACTGGTTGCAGTGGCAGAAAAACCTGAAGCAACTTCCTCTATCCTGTCACCATGGCTCATCCAAACTTGGTGTTTACACGATCCGGTTTCCATACCGGCAAACAATCCTGCTGTGTAACCTATGGTTAGTTCAGATTTACCAAATTCTCTTTTTTCTGCTTTCTCAACTTTTCCACCCAATTGCTGCATCATTAATTGGGCACCATAGCAAATTCCCAGCACAGGAATATCATGATCAAAAATTCGATGGTCACTTATTGGAGCATCGTCGTCATAGACACTTGCAGGTCCTCCGGAAAGAATAATCCCTGTCGGCTTCATCGCCAATAGTGATTCAAGCTTGAGACTATATGGGTGAATTTCACTGTAAACCTTTTGCTCACGTACTCTTCTCGCAATAAGCTGAGTCGTTTGTGATCCAAAATCAAGAATAATTATCTTTTCATTATTAGCAGACATAATATTTCACTCTCATTTACCTTGAACCCAGTCATTTCAATTTGCAAAACAAGCAAGGTTCAATGTTTTTTTAGATATGGTTTATTCAATAAAAAATAAAATTATATTGAACTACAAATCAATTTCTTTAACTCACTAATTTATCAAATATACTCGACTCAGTTTTATAGACCTTCAGTACGATAATTTGGAGCCTCACGTGTTATTATGACATCATGAACATGTGATTCACGTAGCCCTGCAGGTGAAATTTTCACAAACTGAGCATGTTTATGCAGTTCATTAATATTTGCTGCTCCCACATATCCCATTCCAGAACGTAATCCCCCCAGGAGTTGATAAATGACCTCAGACAGCTCTCCTTTATAGGGAACCTTTCCTTCAATTCCTTCAGGAACCAACTTTCCCGGACCAGATCCTTCCTGAAAATACCTGTCTTTACTTCCTTTATCCATGGCTCCCAGAGAACCCATGCCACGGTATCCTTTGTACTTTCTTCCCTGATACAAAAAGGTGTCTCCAGGTGTCTCATCTGTTCCAGCAAAAAGTGATCCTATCATTACAGAATCAGCGCCGATACCTATGGCCTTACATATATCACCTGAAAATTTAATTCCTCCGTCAGCAATAATAGGCACATCATGTTTAGCTGCTTCCTCTGTACAATTTTTTAAGGCTGTCAATTGTGGAACGCCAACTCCGGCAACAATTCTGGTTGTACAAATTGAACCTGGGCCAACTCCAACCTTTATTGCATTTGCGCCAGCCTTAATAAGAGCAGCTGTACCTGCAGCAGTTGCAACGTTTCCAGCAATTACCTGAACATCAGGGAAAGCTTCTTTAACCCTACCTACAGCCTTTAAAACTCCCGAAGAATGTCCATGTGCTGAGTCTAGCACAACCACGTCAACACCTACCCGAATTAAAGCTTCAGCACGTTCCATCATATCTCCACTGACACCGATTGCGGCTCCAGTCAATAACCTACCTACTGAATCCTTAGCAGCCAAAGGATATTTTTTGATTTTTTCAATATCCTTTATAGTTATTAAGCCATTAAGTTTTCCGTTTTGATCAACAACCAACAGCTTTTCAATTCTATGCTCATGTAAAAGAGCTTTGGAATGTTTTAGATCAATACCAACCGGTGCTGTGACTAAATTCTTACTGGTCATGACATCTTTAACCTTAAGATTATCATCTGAAACAAATCGTAAATCTCTGTTGGTTACAATTCCTACAAGTTTTTTACCCCGGAGAACAGGCAAACCAGAAATTTTAAAATTTCTCATGATTGTTTGGACATCACCAACGCTTTGTTCCTCAGTCACCGTAACCGGATCAATTATCATTCCTGATTCTGATTTTTTAACTCGTTCAACTTCTTTAGCTTGCTGGACAATACTCATGTTTTTATGAATAATTCCAACTCCTCCAGCTCGAGCCATGGCAATTGCTGTTCTATGTTCAGTGACAGTATCCATTGCTGCACTAACCAACGGAGAATTTATATTAATGGTGCTGGTTAACCTGGTTTTTAAGGAAACTTCCGATGGTAAAACTTCTGATGCAGATGGAACAAGAAGAACATCATCAAATGTATAGGCCGGCATGATTTCTTTGGAAAACATATTTACTTCCTCTGCGTATGTATTAAAAGGAGTTCAACAAAAGTTGGTTATCTCATTTTGTTGTTGCCTCTGATAACTATAATAAGCAGTTTATCACTGTTATTAATAAAAAAAAATGGATGGTCTTACAATAATCAAACCATTTTAATATCTCGTGAAATTTACTATGGATATATTGCCAATAACCTGTTTAATTCACGTAACAAAAAATCGGTGAAATAACATGGCAAAAATAATAGAAATTAATCCTTTTAACCCACAACCTAGACTTATAAACCAAGTGGTGGATATTTTAAAAAAAGGTGGAGTTATCTGCTACCCAACCGATACCATGTATGGCATCGGTTGTGATATTTTTAACCAGAAGGCAGTTAAAAGAATTCATCAAATAAAAAAAAGGCCGAAACAAAAACCTTTCAGTTTCATGTGTTCCAGCCTTAAAAATATCAGTGCATACGGTCATGTCGGTAATTCGGCATATCGTTTGATGCGAAAAAATTTACCCGGTCCCTTCACATTCGTTCTTTCTGGAACAAAACTTGTTCCCAAAATAATGCTCACCAAACAAAAAACCGTAGGTCTTCGTGTACCTGATAATCCAATCTGTATGGCGATAATTGAAGGTCTTAATAATCCACTTCTTAATACAAGTGCAACCCTTGATAAAAATGCTACACAGGTTGTAGATGCCATCGACGTAGCTGATGTCTTTCAGAATCATGTCGATCTTATCATTGATGGAGGAGCTGTTTTCCCAGACCCATCAACAGTTATTTCTCTTACCAACGATCATCCAGAAATCCTTCGTGAGGGTAAGGGAGATATCACCCCTTTTTTATGATTATATTATATAACGGCAAGACAACACACTGTTTGAAAAAAGAATAAACCGATAAGTATTGTTTATACTTACCGGTTTATTAGTTCAAAACAAAGCTACTTTTTTTACCCTTCTTCGATCAACACTTCCTTTAGAGACTTACTCATTGTAAAATGTAAAGTCTTTCGAACAGGTATATTCATGATCTTTCCCGTCTTCGGGTTCTTTGTCGAACGAGGTTTACGAGACCTTACGGAAAAACTGCCAAAACCTCTGATTTCAACCCTTCTTTCATCGATCAACGCTTGAGAGATCTCTTCCAGAATAATATCAACAGCGTGGGCAATATCCTGCTTGTAGTATCCTCCAAGTTGTCCGGCAACTTCGTTGACCAGTTCACGTTTGAGCATCCTTTTTATTACTCCTCTTTCTTCTCAATGCCACCTCCATGGGGCAACAAGAAAAACAAATATTTGTACAAATTATGTAAAAAAGGGTGATCTGCCATCTGAATCAATCCTTATCAGGATTTCAATTCTGGCAAATAACCCTTTTTTTATTATAAGCTCGGACTAAACACAGAATCTATATATCTATAAATATTATCCGGCTATTTTCATTGATTAAATAACAGATTAAGACCTATTTATTTTCAGGATCTCCTCCACCTGCAGCAGCCTTAAGAAGATCGCCAAAAGTGGATGGACCAGCAGGTGAGGCCTGTTTCTGTTCAACTTCCTCTGTAACCACCTGAGCACTAACTTCTTTTTCTTCTGTAGCCTTGATGGACAAACCAATTTTACGGTCATCAGAGGAAACATTAATTACCATTGCTTCCAAATTATCTCCTACATTAAACATTCCAACAGGAGTTTTAATTTTTTCACTGCTTATTTCAGAAACATGAACCAATCCTTCAATTCCCTCTTCAAGCTGAACAAATACTCCAAAATCAGTCACATTAGTAATTGCTCCACTAACATTAGAACCGATCGGATAATTGTTTTGAGCAGCTTGCCATGGATCTGGCTCAAGTTGTTTTACCCCTAAAGAAAATCGTTCATTTTCTTTATCAATTTTCAGGACAACAGCTTGAATTGTTTCACCTTTGGAATATTTCTCTGAAGGATGCTTAATCCTCTCAGTCCAAGAAAGGTCAGAGACGTGTATTAATCCATCAATACCCTCCTCAATACCTATAAATATTCCAAAGTCAGTGATGTTTTTAATTTTACCCTCAATAACTGCACCAACGGGATAACTTTCTTCCACGACATCCCAAGGATTTGGTTGTAATTGTTTCATACCAAGGGAAATACGTTTAGTCTCCGCTTCTACCTTAAGGACCTGAACAGCTATCTCATCTCCAACAGCAACAATTTTAGATGGATGACGCGGTTTTTTAGACCAACTCATTTCAGAGATATGGACAAGACCTTCAACACCTTCCTCCAATTCAACAAACACACCATAGTCTGTTATGGAGACAACTTTACCCGTCACATTAGAACCAGAAGCATATTGCTCAGGTACAAGCTCCCATGGATCTGATTTCAACTGTTTCACACCCAGAGAAACTCTGTCTGAATCCTGGTCGTATTTAAGAACTTTTACTTCGATCTCATCATTTACATTATAAAGCTTGGATGGATGAGAAACCCGTCCCCAAGAAAGGTCGGTGATATGACACAGTCCGTCCATTCCTCCAAGATCAATAAACAATCCGTAATCAGTGATATTGGTGATTGCACCTGTAATAACCTGACCTTCAACAAGAGATGTTCGCATTTTCTCGCGAAGTTTTGCTCTGTTGTCTTCAAGAATTGCACGGCGAGAAATTACAACATTATTTCTTTTACGGTTAAACTTGAGAACCTTGAATTCAAAAACCTCACCGATAAGTGCATCAAGATCTTTAACAGGACGAAGATCAATTTGAGAATATGGTAGAAAAGCAGGTACTCCGATATCAACCGACATACCACCTTTAACCCTACTTTCAATCTTACCCTCAATAGTTTCGTCTTCTTCTTGAATTTTAGCAATTTGTTCCCAGACTTTTATGGCAATGGCTTTTTCTCTGGAAAGCAGAAGACCGCCTTCATCTTTTCTTTTCTCAATGAAGACTTCAAATTCATCGCCGACTTTAACCTCTCGTTCAGGTTCTTCGTGGCGAAATTCTGCCAATGCAATATAACTTTCAGCTTTATCACCAACATCAATCAGGACATGATCGTTAACGATATCTACCACTGTTCCTATTGCAACGTCTCCTACATTGATAACGGTATTGTTATCTTCCAGTTCGAAGAGTTCAGCAAAACTCATCTCTTCATTTCCACTGTCTGTTGCAGCCTCTAAAGGCTGGGTTCCATTATTAGTCATGGGTTATTGTTCCTCTGTTGACCGATGCTTACCGGCCAGTTTCAATTAACGTGTTAAAGATTTATATGAAAACATGCAGGTCGACTATTATTTAACCAACCCGTTATTTCCACACTTTGTTTTAACCAGTCCCTTCTTTGGGGTCCAGTCATGCTGGTTTATCCAGACACTATTTTAAATATAAAGTTACAAATAAAAACGTTCTAATACCAGAGTTATCTGCTAAAAACAACCATTTCCTCGATAAAATATTTATTTTTAAACGTTGATTTTCAACCAACAAGATCGTTGTTCTTATTTCCATTTATGTAAATGAAGCAACCTCTTCCATAATTGCACCAAAGAGTGTTTCGTGAGCTGGTATTGATTGACGAAGAATGACATCCAAATACTGAAGATCTTGATCGTTCACAACTAGATTTGCACTACTCGAAAGTGCTTCCATGTTATAAAGAGTGTGAAAAACAGGACCAATCAAAATATAAAATATATAACGCCTCTTCATCATTGTCATATTTCGCATGTATTCATGAAAACTTGATTCATCTATTCCTTTTCGCTCAAAATCACTATGGAGCACAATACATGCAAAATTTATGTAATTCATCCGCTCTACAGCTTCATTTACATTCTCATCACAAATAACTCGATATCCTACTGTTTCAAGGGATTCAACAACCCTTTCTCGATTCTTGGTTCCAGGGTAAAGCACCAAAGCCAGTGGAATGTCCTCTTCATTATCCTCTTCTTTGAAATCATCATTTTTCAACCACTCTAAATCCGGAGGTGGAGGCGGATTTAAACCGCTTCCTATACTAGGTGGCGATCCCATACCTGTTGCGGCATTTCCACCTATTTCTTGTGACTGTTTATTTTCCAAACTTATTCCCTGTTTACAGTGAGGGCATTTTATCGTCAATCGTTTGCCTGACTGCAAGTTATCAAGGGCTTTTTGTATTTTATCTTTATGTGAGCCGCTAAGTTGTAATGATTTTTTACAATGTGGGCAATTATTTATCATACTATACTCCTACGAGTTACCTGCCAAATGGATCTTCCTTTTCTTCATCTTCCATACTTAATTCACTAATATTAGAAGTTTTCTCACCTCTTGCCGATTTTATGGTGTCAAGGCTTCGCTTTATTTCACTTCTGTGTGAACAATAAGACATGGCAGAACCTTCCGTGATAAGTCCCTGCTCAAACAGTTCCATTAAATGTTGATCAAAGGTTCTCATTCCAAAGGTATTGCTATCTTTTAACACATTATAAAAAGTCTTTTCTTCTGTCTCCCCATTAAGTATCAGATCCTTAATCCGTAAACTGGTACTGAGGATCTCCATGGCCGCGACGCGTCCACCACCAATCTGAGGAAGCAACCTCTGACTGACAACCCACCTGATTGTATCAACAAGCCGATGCCTCACTTGTGCCTGTTCATCCTTGTCAAACATACCTAAAATACGATTAATAGTTTGACCCGAATCAATAGTATGAAGACTCGAAAAAACAACATGACCAGTTTCTGCAGCAGTCATTGCAATCTCGATAGTTTGTCTGTCTCGTATTTCACCAACCAGGACTACCTTTGGTGCCTGACGCAATGCTGCTCGTAATCCATTTGGAAAAGTGTCAAAATCATCACCCATTTCCCTTTGATTAAAAGTCGCTTTTTTATGTGGATGTATATATTCAATAGGGTCTTCCAGGGTGACAATATGGACAGCCCTGTCATTGTTTATACGATTTAAAATTGCAGCCATACTTGTTGTTTTACCAGTGCCTGTAGCACCGGTAAACAATATTAAACCGTTAAGTTCTTTCGCCATCCTCGAAAAAGCATCAGGGAAATTAAAGCTTTTAATAGAAGGAATTTCTGTTTCCAGCTTTCGTAAAACTATGGAATACTGATTTTTTTGGGAAAAAATATTGACCCTGAAACGCGTATTTTTATCCAGGGAATATGATAGATCACAAGATCCCTTGGTAACCAAGTCATTAAGCAGCCTTCTATTGTTCCCGATAAGGTTAAGAGAGATGACCTCTGTTTGAAATGCGGTTAATTTTTTAACAGGGGGATATACTTCAACTGGAATCATAACACCATCACTTTCAACCTGTAATGGTTTGCCAACAGTAAAATTCAAATCAGATACCCTCTTGTGTTTTCTCAACATAGTGGCAATCCAATAATCTACTTCCTGTTGTTTCATACTTTCACCCGTTGTTCATTATCTTTATTTAATTAGTAAATCAAATTTATTTATCCATAAAAACATATTATTGGAGATACAAAAGCAATATTTTATTTGCTTTTCTCCTAAATATTCAGTCATACAAGACCAACGACCAAAAACAAAGACTTTTTCCAGTAAAAGCGTCACTTAAACAAAAAAAGACATATGTCATTGTTGATTAATATATTATACGGGATATTATATCACCTTCACATGTACACTCAAACAACCATTATTTTCTATTTTTTTTCACTGAAAAACTCAAAGGAGTGCTTTTAATGTCTTTCAAATTGCGAAGTTCAGTAACCACCTCTGGTCGAAGAATGGCCGGTGCTAGAGCTCTTTGGCGAGCCAATGGCATGAAAGAAGATCAAATGGATAAGCCTGTTATCGCCATTGTTAACTCATTTACTCAGTTTGTACCTGGTCATGTTCACCTACACTCCATTGGCCAGCATATAAAAAAGATCATTCAAGAACTCGGTTCCTTTGCTGCAGAATTCAACACCATAGCAATTGACGACGGCATAGCCATGGGTCACGATGGTATGCTTTATTCTCTTCCATCCAGAGAACTAATAGCAGACAGCGTTGAGTATATGTGCAATGCCCACAAAGTAGATGGTATCATTTGTATTTCCAACTGTGATAAAATCACACCAGGAATGCTTATGGCGTCTATGAGATTAAACATTCCTGCAATTTTTGTTTCTGGTGGCCCCATGGAAGCAGGCAGAATTGGTGACAAGGCCTATGACCTTGTCGATGCTATGGTCCTTGCCGGCGATTCGTCCATATCTGATGAGGATATTAGTGAGATTGAAAAATCTGCCTGTCCCACCTGTGGCTCTTGTTCTGGAATGTTTACAGCAAATTCCATGAACTGCTTAAATGAAGCCCTAGGTCTTGCCCTCCCAGGAAACGGTACTGTTGTTGCCACCCACACTAACAGATTAACCCTTTTTGAAACTGCAGCCAGAAGAATCATTGAAATGTGTGATTCTTATTATAACAAAGGCGATGAATCCGTTTTACCAAGATCCATTGCCAACAAGAGCTCATTTAACAACTCCATGACTCTTGATATTGCAATGGGTGGCTCCACAAACACTGTACTTCATTTGTTAGCAATAGCACAGGAAGCCGGTGTTTCATTTACAATGTCTGACATAGATAAGTTATCCAGAAAAATCCCTAACCTGTGTAAAGTTTCCCCCAGTTCTTCTTATCATATCGAAGATGTAAATAGAGCTGGAGGTATACTCTCAATACTCGCTGAACTAGATAAGGCCAAACTTCTAGACACATCTGTAACTAGAGTCGATGGCTTAACCCTTAAAGAGGCTATTTCACAATATGATATAACAAGCACTACTTGTTCCAAGCTTGCTCAAGAGCTTTATAAAAGTGCTCCTGCTAACTCTGGCCGAAACCTTGTTATGGCCTCTCAAACCTCCTTTTATGACAACCTTGACACTGATCGTGAAAAAGGTTGTATCCGTAGCTTTGAAAACGCATACAGTGAAGAGGGTGGGCTTGCAATTCTTTATGGAAACATCGCCGAGGATGGTTGCATCGTAAAAACTGCCGGTGTCGATCCCGCTATATTTTCCTTCAAAGGTAGAGCCAAAGTATATCACTCTCAAGACGATGCCTGTGAAGCAATCCTTAACGGCGACATTATAGCAAGTGATATTGTTATTATTCTCTACGAAGGACCTAAAGGTGGACCAGGTATGCAAGAAATGCTGTACCCCACATCTTACCTAAAATCAGTTCATCTCGGTGAAAAATGTGCTTTAATTACCGATGGTCGATTTTCAGGAGGCACATCAGGGCTCTCTATAGGTCATGTTTCTCCAGAAGCTGCCAATGGTGGAGCAATTGCTTTGGTTCAAGACAATGACATTATAGCGATTGATATAAAACAACGCTCCATTAATTTACAAGTAGGATCTGAAGAACTAATTGCAAGACGAAAAGCTGAAGAAGAACGGGGTAACATGAAATTCACCCCAAACAGAACTAGGTACATATCCCCTGCCCTAAAAGCTTATGCACACTTTGCTTCCTCGGCAGACAAAGGAGCGGTAAGAATAATTCCAGATTAACATTTTTATTGTTTTTTCCTTTAGCAAATAGGTTGGGAACCAGAGTTTATCCTTTAAATTGAAAACAGCATGGTTTCCAGCCTACCATTCAAACTCACAACAATCCTTCCATACATCTACCAAAAGCTCTCTGTAACCCACTGTTAATCCTTTTTTAACAGCACATTATCAATAGCACCTAAACTATTTTTCCCCGGATAATCTATGACATAATGCAATCCTCTGGATTCCTTTCTTAAGGTCGCACTTTTAACTATCAAATCGGCAACAACTGCTATATTTCTCAACTCTACTAAATCAGGAGTCAATATATAATCATGGAAATGACCTTCTATTTCAGCAAGAATTGGTTTCAGTCTTTTTCTTACTAGTTCCAGCCGATTCACACTCCTAACAATACCTACATAATTCCACATCATGCGCCTTATCTGATCCCAATTATGTCTTATCAAGACATTTTCTTTAATACTAACAGCAGACCCTGTTCGCCAATCCTTTACATCAACAACAATCTCTTCTTTTTCTATTTTTATCCAATTTTCACTTAGCCACACATAGGCTCTATGAGAAAATACTACTGCTTCGAGCAATGAATTACTAGCAAGCCTGTTTGCTCCATGCAAACCAGTACATGCTGTTTCACCTAAGGCAAATAGATTTTCTAGACTCGTTTTTCCAAAAGTATCTGTTTCCACCCCTCCACACATATAATGCGCTGCAGGTACAACAGGTATTGCCTCTCTCGTTAAATCAACACCAAAGGTTTTACAAGTTTTATAAATAGAAGGAAATCTCTCCCTCAAGAACTCTGGATCTCTATGGGATATATCCAAAAAAACACACTCATCACCACTATTTTTCATTTCTTCATCAATCCCTCTAGCGACAGCATCTCTTGTTGCCAAATCACCCCTTGAGTCATATTTTCCCATAAAGGCTTCCCCTTGACTATTCACCAACACCCCCCCTTCACCACGAACAGCCTCAGAGATTAAAAAATTATTGATTTTTGGGTTATGAAAACATGTTGGATGAAACTGAACAAATTCCAAATTTTTTACCTTAGCACCAGCCCTATAAGCTATTGCCACACCATCACCAGTTGCTATATCTGGATTTGTTGTATAAAAATACACCTTGCCACAGCCACCGGTGCATAAAACTGTCACCCTTGCCATCCAAGTTTCAACCTCTCCAGTATTTCTATTTATAACATAAACACCCAAACACTTATCTCCCCCCTCTTCGACCCTTTCATCTTTTTCGACTTTCGACTTCACTAAAAGATCAATTGCCATATGATCTTCCAAAACCCTTATCCTTTTATTGCTTTCAACTTGGGCCAAAAGAGCTCGCTCTATCTCCCTTCCTGTTAAATCTAAAGAATGCGCCACCCTCCTAGCAGAATGTCCCCCTTCCATCCCTAAATCCAAACCTTTCCCACCATCTCCGTGTCGAAAACTTACGCCCAGGTCAACTAACTCCTGAACTCGTTCAGGGCCAGCCTGTACCACCAAATCAACCACTTTTTCAAAACACAGGCCATCACCAGAAACAACCGTATCCCTCACATGTGACTCAAAACTATCGTCCTGAGATAACACCGCTGCTATACCGCCTTGTGCCAAATTTGTTGCTGTGTCCGCCTTAGCTTTTTTAGTTACCAAGGTGACTTGGGCAAAAGCCGACACCTTTAAAGCAAAAGACAAACCAGCTATCCCACTCCCAACAACTAAAATATCTGTTGTATGCATACCTTCTCCATAAAAATTTACAAATGTTTCACGTGAAACATTGAAAAATATATACACGTGTTTCAGCGAGTATAGTATACTCGTGACAAATCAAGCAACCATATAACGGTGATCAATCTATGAAGAAAAAAATGAACGCAAAAACAATAGTTTTGGCAAACCAGAAAGGTGGTGTCGGTAAGACAACAACTGCCCTTAACCTTTCAGCTGTGCTGGCAAGTAAAGGTAAAAAAGTTCTTTTGGTTGACTCCGACCCCCAGGGGAACGCTTCCAGCGGTGTCGGGATTTTCAAATCGACCGACGATAAACATCTCTACCACTGTTATATGGGTAACATGACAACTGACTCTTGTGTCCATCCAACTAATTTAAAAAACTTATCTATTATCCCCTCATCAATTGATCTAGTTGGTGCTGAAATAGAACTTATCTCCGTGAAAAATCGTGAAAAAAAACTAAAAAACCTGCTAAAACCAGTTAAAAATGACTATCATTATATAATAATTGATTGTCCGCCATCTTTGGGTTTATTGACTGTTAATGGGTTGGCTGCAGCAGATTCAGTTATTATTCCCTTACAGTGTGAATATTTTGCACTGGAAGGCCTTTCTCAATTGATAGATACCATAAGAAAGGTTAAAAAAAACCTGAACCATGGGTTATATATTGAAGGTCTTTTGTTGACAATGTATGACAAGAGAAACAGGCTTACCCATCAGGTATCAGAAGAGGTGAAAATTCATTTTAAAGACCAATTATATGAAACGATTATACCTCGCAACGTAAGATTGAGTGAAAGTCCTAGTCACGGGCAGACAATACTTGAATATGACAATAAAAGCAGGGGCGCAAAAGCATACATCAAACTAGGGAATGAGTTTCTGAAAAGAAATAAAAAGGTGGTGCAATAATGAATACCAAAAGCGTGTTAGGAAGAGGAGTGGGAGCACTTCTTCAAGGAGGTGGACTGGAGGAGGATGATAATCGATTCTTTCTTTGTGATATTGATAAAATCCAACCAAACCCAGACCAACCTAGAAAATACTTTGATGAAGAAAAACTTAACGAATTAGCACAATCTATTCAAGAACATGGTGTGATTCAACCGTTACTTGTTACAAAACAAAAAGGAAACCGCTATAATCTCATAGCCGGAGAAAGGCGTCTTCGGGCAGCTCTATTAGCCGGTGAGGATGAAGTACCTGTTGTGATTATGGAGTCAGTAACAGAAGATGAGAATCTAGAACTTGCTCTGATTGAAAACATTCAGCGCCATGACCTGAATCCAATTGAAGAAGCCTGCGCATATTCACGGTTGATTGAGGAGTTTGGTCTGACTCAGGAAGAAGTTGCAAAAAAAGTCGGTAGAAACAGGTCAACTATTACTAATGTTCTCAGGTTGCTGAATCTATCACCTGAACTACAGGATGATGTTTCCAGGGGAATTATATCTGAAGGCCATGCCAGAGTGTTGCTTCGTTTCAAAGATGACCCTAAACTGGTAAAGGAAATAAGAGACAGAATAATAAAAGATGCCCTATCTGTAAGGGAAACAGAAAGACTCTGTAAGCAGAATAAACTAAAGCAAAAACCAAAAAAATCGGTGAATAAACAATCCCCTGATGAGCTACCAGAACAGTATTGTAATGCCTTGACAAATCAACTGGTAAATCACTTCAACACCAAAATTAAAATAGTCCAAAGTGGTACTCGCGGGAAATTGGAACTAGAATATTTTTCCAGCGATGATTTGGACAGACTTGTTAGCCTCTTGACCAACTAAATAGTAAACAAAATATAACTCTTACTTATTTCAATACAGATAATATATCTTTTGTAACAAGGTGGGGTTCATTTACTTATTACGCAAAAGGTTTTTTTGTAAAATTACTTTATTTCTATAAACCTATGCATAGGTGTTTAATGTGAAGAAAAAATTTAGAAGAAGAAAAACCCCTTTTATACTGATTGGATTTTTTTTATTACTATGGATGTTTGGGATTGCTGTTGATGAACCAAGAAGAGTTATAGAACAGGCAAAATCTATCTGTCTTGAATGTATAGGTATAGGATAACCTAATGGTTAAAATACGATTATGGACTCAAATTTTGTGGACCTTTTTGGCAAATGGATATTGGGGTTTTCCTTTTACCCGAAACATTTATCAAGGTCCACTAAAGGCTATCTGTTCACCTGGATTGAATTGCTACTCATGCCCCGCAGCAACAACATATTGTCCAATAGGAAGCCTTCAACAACTCTTGCTTGGTATTCGTTTTTCACTTCAAGCTGGTCATTATTATTTTGGGACATTTGTTGTAGGTTCTATTGGATTGTTAGGTGCAGTTTTTGGCAGGTTTATATGTGGATGGGGTTGTCCGTTTGGGCTATTTCAAGAGTTACTTTACAAAATACCTTCTATTAAATTTCCTATATATAGTGGATTAAAATGGTGTAAATACATTATTCTCCTAGTGTTTGTAATAATTCTTCCCTTAGTCATGGTTGATCAATTTGGATTAGGTAAACCCTGGTTTTGCAAATATATCTGTCCTGCTGGTACTTTAGAGGCAGGTATTCCTATGGTGTTGCTAATACCTGATTTAAGATCAACAATAGGGATTTTGTACTGGAGTAAAATTTCCATTTTAGTTCTGTTTATAGCTTGGTCTATTGTCTCAACAAGGCCATTTTGCCGTACCACCTGCCCTCTTGGAGCTTTTTATTCTCTTTTCAGTAGATATCAATTAATTCAGCTAAAGTTTAATGATAATGCCTGTACAAAATGCGAGAAATGCCATAATGTCTGTCCGGTTGATATAAAGTTTAACGAAACTCCAAATAGTCTTGAGTGTGTTAGCTGCATGAAATGTATGACTGAAGCATGTGACTTCGGAGCTATTTCTGTTGATATAGCTGGCTATACGATTGGTGGTATAACAACATCCAGGAAAAGAAAACTTAAAATTCATAACCCTGTTTAAGCTTTTTGTTTTTGGTTGGTAAAAAGTTATTTTTTTTATTTTCTTTCATATAATTTATTTAAAACAATTTATATGAAAATTTATAACTTTTCATATGCATTTACTGCTCTATAAATAATCACTGAAAAATCTAAATTTATATTTTTTTAAAATGATAGGTATCCAAATTAAAATTATCTTGTTGAGTTTGTTAGTTATATTTTTCACAGTTGATCAGGCCATTGCAGAGATGATCAGCATCAAAGGAAAAAATATTAATATGCGATCTGGTCCAGGAAAAAAATACAAAGTTCTATGGCAACTCGGTGATGGTTTCCCTCTCAAGGTTTTAAAAAGAAAAGGTAACTGGATTAGAGTAAGTGACTTTGAATCCTCAATTGGTTGGATTCATAAAAGTGTGACTCATAAAAGAAATCACATGATTGTAAAAGTACATAAAAAATCGAAAAAACTAATTAACGTAAGAAAGGGTCCTGGGACTAAAAACAAAATTGTTGCCAAAGCATATTATGGAGTTGTTTTTAAAACAATTAAACAACAAAAGGGCTGGGCCAAAATAAAACATGAAAAGGGTGTTACAGGTTGGGTAAAAAGAAGTCTTCTTTGGGGATGGTAGAAATTTACCTGGTTATGTGATGTTAGTAAAAGAGTCCTTTTCCATATATTAAAGAAAAGGACTCTTATGTATCTGGCGGAGAGAGAGGGATTCGAACCCTCGGTGGAGTATAACCCCCACACTCGCTTAGCAGGCGAGCACCATCGGCCAGCTCGGTCATCTCTCCAATGTTTTTTTTATATGATGGCGGAGGGAGTAGGATTCGAACCCACGGAACTTTCGTTCAACGGTTTTCAAGACCGCCGCCTTAAACCACTCGGCCATCCCTCCGATCAGCAGTGTAAATAACATCTCAAGAAGATACTGTCAATAACACATCGAAACACTTTGAAAGATAGTTATATGAATATCGATAATAACAGTAAGCAAACGGCAAAAAATATTGAACTTATAAATCTCACCTGCCTTTATGAAATTACAAAACATCTTGCATCTACTACTAATTTAAAAGTATCTCTGGAAAAAGTTATGGAAACTCTTTCCAGGGAAAAATGTATGGATAATGGTACGGTTACTATTGTTAACCCACTAACCGGAGCTTTAAAAATTGAATCTGCCTATGGTATAACTGCCGATGCGAAAAAAAGAGGAAAGTATAAATTAGGCGAAGGTATAACTGGAAAAGTTGTAGCAACAGGCAACCCTATTATAGTGCCCCATATAGGTGATGAACCTCTTTTTCTTAATCGAACACGTACCAGAGGCGATGAAAAAAAGAAAAAAAGTTCTTTCCTATGTGTTCCGATTAAAACAGCAAATCTAGTTATCGGTGCTCTTTCTGTTGATAAGATTTATCCAGAGGGATTAGGGAGCCAATCTGAAGAGGACTTACGCTTTTTAACTATTGTCAGCGGACTTATTGCTCAGATGGTTCAAAGAGTCCAGAAAGTGAACGAAGAAAAAGAAAGGCTTATTCTAGAAAATTCACAACTAAAAAGAGAGTTAACTGCCAAAAATAAAATTTCTGAAATTATGGGGAATTCATCTCGAATGCAGGAAGTTTTTGAAATGGTTCACCGAGTTACAAATTCCAATGCTACAGTTTTGTTACGTGGAGAATCTGGTACAGGAAAAACATTAGTTGCAAAGGCACTACATTATAATTCACAAAGGAGAGAAAAGCCTTTTATCGTAGTTAATTGCTCTGCTCTTCCTGAAACTCTATTGGAAAGTGAGCTGTTTGGTTATGAAAAAGGTGCGTTTACTGGTGCAAATAACCAGAAAATTGGTCGTTTTGAACAAGCCGCTGGCGGAACTCTTTTTCTTGATGAAATTGGAGACATAAGCCAACCGGTGCAAATAAAATTACTAAATGTTATTCAGGAAAGGGTTTTTCAGCGCCTGGGTGGGACAAAATCAATCAATACTGATATTCGCCTGGTTACTGCTACAAATCGTGATCTTGAATACGCTGTAAAAGAAAAATTATTTAGAGAAGATCTTTATTACAGATTGAATGTTTTTCCAATCTATATGCCACCTTTAAAGGAAAGAAGAACTGATATTCTTCTACTAGCTGATTATTTTTTAGAAAAATACTGTCTAGAAAATAATCGAGAAATAAATCGTATTTCTACTTCAGCTATTGATTTACTTATCCAATACCACTGGCCTGGGAATGTCCGGGAATTACAAAATTGCATAGAAAGGGCTGTTCTAGTCTGTGATGAACAGACAATTAAATCTATTCATCTTCCACCTACATTACAGAATTCTGATTCAGTCAGTGGATATGGAAAAGTTGTATCTTTGTCCTCGGCTGTTGAAAATTTTGAAAGGGAAATAATAATTGATTCTTTGAAAAAACATAACGGTAACCAGACTAAAGCTTCCAAATCACTTAATACCAGCCTAAGGATTATTAATTACAAAATACACAGTTACAATATTAATCCCAAACAATTTAAAGTAAAATAAATGCAAATACTGACACATATCTGTTGTGGTCCTTGTGCTTTGTACCCTTTACAGTGGCTTAAAGAAAATAATTATGATGTTTATGGATATTTTTATAACCCCAATATCCACCCTTTTCGTGAATTTAAAAAAAGAATAGAAGCTTTGAAAGAACTTTGCAATATTGAAAAGTTTCCTCTGGAAATAGATGAAAATTACGGTTTAACAGATTTTTTAAGACAAGTCGTCAATAAAGAGCAAAACAGATGTTCTATCTGTATTACTAATAGGTTAGAAGCAACTGCCCGCATGGCAAAAGAAAGAAACATACCCTACTTCACAACAACTCTTCTTTATTCAAAATACCAAAATCACTTACAAATTAAAAAAACTTGTCAATTGCTAGCTGATAAATATAATTTAGATTTTGTTTATCATGATTTTCGTGAAGGATGGCAGCATGGTATAGATCAGTCTTTAAAACTTAACTTATACAGACAACCATATTGTGGCTGTATTTATAGTGAACAGGAGAGATATGATAAAAAATTCAAAAAAAAAACGAATTGTTAAGATCTAAAATCTATATAATTCATCCTTTAAGGAGTAAAAATGCTAAATATTATAGTCCTTGCCACTGGAAATAAAAATAAGGTAAAGGAATTAAAAAAAATACTAAAAGATTTCCCTGTAGAAATAAAATGTCTTCAAGATTATAGGTCATTACCATCTGTTATAGAAGATGGCGCTACTTTCGAGGATAATGCTTATAAAAAAGCTTCTCATTATGCAAAAATATTAGGTCTTCCTGCTTTGGCAGATGACTCGGGTTTAGTTGTAGACGCACTAAACGGTGAACCCGGTGTTTATTCCGCTAGATATTCAGGTGAGAACGCTACTGACTGGGAAAATTGTAATAAATTACTTAAGGAAATGGATGGTGTAACTGATAGAAAAGCAAGATTCAAATGCGTTTTATCACTGGCAACCCCTAGTGGTCCGGCCCTTACATGGGAAGGTTCTTGTGAAGGAGAAATAACTTTAGAACGAAGAGGTGAATCCGGTTTTGGATATGACCCTGTTTTTTATTATAAACCCCTTGAGCAAACCTTTTCAGAAATATCAATGGAAGACAAAAATAGGGTCAGCCATAGAGGAAAAGCTATGGCTGAATTTTCCTCAGAATTTGACAAAGTCCTTATCTGGTTAAGGCAACGTATAACTGAAGAAAAACCACCAAAACCTGATCATAATGAATTTGAAGGTAAAGATTGGTCGGATGAAATGTAGGAAGCTTTTCCGCTAATATTAATAATAAATAAATAAATCAGTGCTTCTCTTTTTTTAAATCTCGTTGGAACAATTCATGTACTGCCTGTGTGCATTGTTTTTGTTGGTAAAGCACCTGATATACCTGTTCAAGAATAGGCATTTCAACTTCATATTTTTTTGCAAGATTATAGCAGGATTTTGTTGTTTTAATGCCTTCAGCAACCATTGACATTTCAGAAAGAGCTTGTTCCAGAGTTTTTCCTTCACCTAGCTTTAATCCTACTGACCTGTTTCTACTTAAATTGCCAGTACAGGTCAAAACAAGATCTCCTAATCCTCCAAGTCCTGAAAAGGTTAGAGGATGTGCACCCATACGTACTCCGAGTCGGGTTATCTCAGCTAATCCTCTGGTTATAAGTGCGGCTCGTGTATTTAAACCATATCCAAGCCCGTCACAAATTCCAGCAGCAATCGCAATAACATTTTTTAATGCTGAGCTTATTTCTAGTCCAATAACATCTTTGCCGGTATATACCCTGAAAAATTCAGTGGAAAAAAGGCCCTGTGCGGCTCGTGAGGCCATTTCTTCCCTGAAAGACACAGTGACAGCTGTTGGTTGACGTTCGGCAACCTCAGAGGCAAAACTGGGACCACTGAGTATACCCAAGTAGTAGGATTGCAAATTACAATTTTTTAGAATTACATCTTGTGAAATTTGCGTCATTGTCCTGAGGGAATCATTCTGGATTCCTTTAACAGCTGAGACAATAATAGTTTTTTCACTTAAAAAAGGTGCTAATTTAATAAAAACATCTTCAAAACCATGAGATGGCACGACCATTACTACACATTGGCAATTTTTAACTTCTGATAGATTATCACCTATTTCCAAAGAAGTAGTCAGAGTTGCTCCGGGTAAATATTTTTTATTTTCCCTATCTATTTGCAACTTCTTTATCTGTTGCTGATCATGCCCCCATAAGTAGACCTTATTACCTTGATCGCTTAAAAGTTTGGCAAGTGCTGTGCCCCAACTACCGGCACCAATTACCGCAGTTTTTTCAATCGGTTTCGGTTGCATCTGGTTCAACGTCTTCTTGAAATTCATCTACAATTGGCTCCCTGGCTAACATACTCAAACCAACAGCCTTCTCATTCTCATTAAGATTGATTAAACCTACACCTTGGGTATTTCTACCTATAATTCTTATGGTATCCATAGGCATTCTGATTACTTTACCACTGTTGGCGATGATCATTACCTGATCGTTGTCAAGTACCTGCAAGGCACCAATAACTTTGCCGTTACGTTCACTAGCTTTAATGGCAAAGACGCCTTTTCCACCTCTGTTTTGTACCTTATACTCAGAAACAGCCGTTCTTTTTCCATAACCATTTTCAGTTACAGTCAAAATTGAATCATCATTTTTCAACACAACAACACCAATGACTTTATCATTTTCAGCAAGTCTAATACCTTTAACGCCCGCGGCCAGTCTTCCCATAGGACGAACATCAGATTCATGAAAATGAATGGACATACCATTTTGAGTGACAAGGAAAATCTCATCATCACCTGAAGTTAATGCAGCTGTTAATATTTCATCATCTTCATTAATAGTCAGAGCAATTTTACCCTTCCTGAGAGGTTTTTTAAATTCAGCTAAAGATGTCTTTTTTACGCGTCCTTTACTGGTGACCATCAAAACAGTTTGACTATCATCAGCATCAGCTAAAGCAGCAACAGGGAGAATAGCAGCCATTTTTTCACCTTCTGCCAGTTCTAGTAAGTTGACAATTGCTTTACCTCGGGCAGTACGGCCAGCCAAAGGCAGTTCATAAACTCTTCTCCAGAATACCTTTCCATAATTAGTAAAAAATAGAAAAGTATCAAGAGTTGAGGCGGTATAAAGATTTGTTACAAAATCTTCATCCAGTGTAGTCATTCCCTTAACACCCTTTCCTCCGCGTCTTTGGGATCTATAAAGTGTTATAGGGTTTCTTTTGATATATCCGGAATGAGAGACAGTAACTACCATCTCCTCAGGAGCTATAAGGTCTTCAGGGAGTATTTCATCTGGTGCATCAATTATTTCAGTTCGCCGTTCATCTCCAAAATCTTCTTTAATTTTCTCAAATTCTTCACGAATAATTTGCATTACTATAGAATCATCACCTAGTATTTTTTTATACCAGGCAATTTTTTCCATTATATCATTGTATTCACTAATTATTTTTTCACGTTCTAATCCTGTAAGACGTTGGAGACGCATATCCAAAACATTTTGAGCCTGCAAATCTGAAAGTTTATAATTATCTATAAGTTGTATTTTTGCCTCGGCAGGATTTGCTGAACTTTTAATAAGTTCAACTACAGCATCAAGATTAGTAATAGCTATTTTAAGTCCTTCAAGCAGATGAGCTTTTTCTTCTGCTTTTTTCAATTCATAAGAAGTACGTCTATAGACTATAGTTTTGCGATGAACTATAAAATATTCAAGTATCTGTTTTAGATTTAATACTTCAGGTTTTTTATTTACAATACAGAGAAGTATTATACCAAAAGATCTTTGCAGCGGAGTCATCTTATAAAGTTGATTAATTACAACGTCTGCATTTTCATTCTTTTTCAACTCAATAACTATCCGCATTCCCTGTCTATCAGACTCATCCCTAACTTCTGATATTGAAGTAATTCTTTTATCTTTGACCAGCAATGCAATTTTTTCTACTAAAGATGCCTTATTCTGTTGATACGGTATTTCTGTAATAATAATAGATTCTGCATCATTTTTTCGTTGTTCTACATGTGTTTTAGAGCGCATTAATATAATGCCACGCCCTGTTTCATATGCCTCTCGAATACCAGCCCTACCGCAAATGTATCCACCAGTGGGAAAATCCGGACCAGTGATTATTTCCATAATTTGGTGCATAGCAATGGAAGGATTATCTATAAGAGCAATTAATCCATCAATTACTTCAGTTAAATTGTGTGGCGGTATATTGGTGGCCATACCTACAGCAATACCTGATGAACCATTTACAAGAATATTAGGAATTTTAGAGGGAAGAACAGAAGGTTCTTGAAGTGAATTGTCGTAATTGGGTATGAAATCGACAGTTTCTTTATCTAAATCAGCAACTATATCTTGATCAAGACGAGTCATTCTAGCTTCAGTATAACGCATAGCAGCAGGAGCATCACCATCCATTGAACCAAAGTTACCCTGGCCATCCACCAAAGGATAGCGCATAGAAAAATCCTGAGCCATTCTTACCAAGGTATCGTAAACAGCAGTATCTCCATGAGGATGATACTTACCTATAACATCACCTACTATTCTAGCTGATTTTACATAAGGCCTATTATAAGTGGTTCCAAGTTCACGCATCGCAAATAATGTTCGTCTATGAACTGGTTTTAGACCGTCACGAACATCAGGTAAAGCTCGCCCGACTATTACAGACATTGCATAGTCAAGATATGATTTTTTAAGCTCTTTTTCTATTGAAATAGTGGGTGTTATTGGAAGATTGTTATCAGATTCAGTATTCATACCGGTTGTATTTTCCTACTTTTAACAGCTTTAATTATTAACAAAAAAAATTAAAAAAGAATGACAACTCCGCTTACAAGAAAAAATAATTAGATATAATTATTTTTAAACGTCAAGCTCGGAAACCTCAAGAGCATGTTTCTGAATGAACTCCCTTCTGGGCTCGACTTTATCTCCCATAAGAGTAGTAAAAATATCATCTGCAATTTCGCTATCATCAATGGTTACTTTTACTAATGTTCGGTTTTCAGGATTCATTGTTGTTTCCCATAATTGTTCAGGATTCATCTCACCTAAACCTTTATATCGCTGAAGATGACTACCTTTAAATGTTTCTTCACGTACTTTATCAATCATTTCATGCCAATTATCAGCATATATTTCCTTATCCTGATTACTGGTAGTTTTTCTAATAATAGTAAAAGACCCTGTAATGAATTTTTCTATAGTTGGGTAAAGGTCAAGTCCATGTCTATATTCGGCAATAAGAGGAATGTTTGGTCCAAGAACTGTCATCATATGTGACTGACCTTTGAATGAAACGTCTACTTCATAACAACTAGGTCTCCAGCGACATGGTCTTATGTTGCCGATAACTGGATCAAATTTACTTAATTCTTTGACAAGTTCTTCTATAAAATCACGATTTTGGAACTGATCAGCTGATCTTACATTATTTTTAAGAAGAAAAAGAGACATATCTTCAATAATATTAAGTCGTTCCAAATATGATATTATTCTGTGAAAGAGTGATAATTTTTTTAACACAGTTACTATATTATCACCTTCTATAATCTCACCAGTAGTTAGACGAATACTAATAAACTTACTGGCTTGGTCATAGAGATGATTATTTAACTCATCGTCATCAATGAAATATTTTTCTTTTTTACCTCTACCAAGCCTGTATAAAGGCGGTTGTCCAATATAAATATGACCAGCTTCTATCAGTGGTAACATCTGCCTGTAAAAAAAAGTTAGAAGTAATGTTCTAATATGAGATCCATCGACGTCAGCATCTGTCATTATGATGATTTTATGATATCTTAATTTTTCCATATCAAAATCATCCCTGCCAATACCAGCTCCTAGAGAAGCAATGAGTTGTTTTATTTCTTCACTACTTAATATTTTGTCGAACCTAGCTTTTTCAACATTCATAATTTTACCGCGTAAGGGTAATATAGCCTGAGTCGCTCTATCTCTTCCCTGTTTTGCACTACCTCCTGCAGAATCACCTTCAACTATGAAAATTTCTCGCTCTTTAGGATCTTTAGATTGACATTCTGCAAGTTTACCAGCCATCATCAAAGATAAGCCACCCTTTTTTCGGGATAAATCACGAGCCCTTTTTGCAGCTTCACGTGCTCTAGCAGCTTCAACAGCCTTACTTAGAATTTTTTTGGCATCACCTGGATTTTGTTCAAGGTATACAGATAGTTTTTCATTACATATTGATTCAACAATTGATTTAACTTCACTATTTCCTAATTTGGTTTTAGTTTGTCCTTCAAATTGGGGATTTGGTACCCTGACAGATAATACACAGGTCAAACCTTCGCGGACATCATCACCACCCATTTTTTCTTTTAGATTTTTAGGGACGATGTCGTCACTAGCATATCTGTTAATGCATTTTGTTAGCGCTGCTCTAAATCCAGCAACATGTGAGCCACCTTCTCTGGTATGAATATTATTAACAAAAGTAAAAAGGCGTTCTGAGTAACCATCGAAATATTGAAGAGATATATCAACCTGTACATGATCTTTTTCACCGGTCAGAGTGATAGGATGAGCGTGTACTGTAGTTCTTTTTCTATTTAGATATTCAACATAAGATGTAATTCCACCTTCATATATAAAATCGTCTTCAGCACCGCTGTTTTCGTCTTTTAAGGTTATTCGAACACCACTGTTTAGAAAGGCAAGTTCGCGTAATCTATTTTTTACAATTTCATATTTAAATTCCGTAGTATCTTTAAAAATATCAGAATCAGGTAGAAATACTATTTTAGTTCCAGTGTTTTTAGATTCACCTATTTCTTGTAGTTCACTGGTTTTAATTCCGTATTCATATTCTTGCTTATATATTTTTCCATTTCTTTTAATTTCAGCACTAGCTTTGGTACTTAAAGCATTCACTACTGATACACCAACACCATGTAGTCCACCTGAAACTTTGTAAGAAGAGTGATCAAATTTTCCACCTGCATGAAGCGTAGTCATTACAAGTTCTAGAGCAGATATTTTTTCTGTTGGATGGACATCAACAGGAATTCCACGTCCATTATCTTCAACAGATACTGACATATTTTGATGGATAATTACTTTAATGATGTCACAGTAACCTGCTAATGCTTCATCTATAGAGTTATCAACAACTTCATATATGAGATGGTGCAGTCCCTCTTCAGCAGTATTACCAATGTACATGGCAGGTCGCTTTCTAACGGCTTCCAAACCATCCAATACTTTTATCTGTTCCGCATCGTATGACGGTTTTTCTTGTTCGCTCACTTTTTACCTTTATTTCTAATTTTTAGATTAAAATGAATGACCTAAGTAAGATAGATAGATTTTTTAATATACCAGTCTAATTAATAATATTAAATTTTCATCGGCATGATAATACTTAAAAAACCAGGATCATCCTCAGATGTGATAAGACATGGACTTTCATTAGAGTTAATACTAGCTGTGATGATAGATCCTTCCATCACTTGAAGAGTGTCTATAAAATATCTACAATTAAATCCAAGTGTAAGTGCTTCACCCTCATATGCTACTTCAAAATCATCTTTGGCGCTTCCATAATCAGCATTTTGAGACATTAGTGTTAGACGATTATCAGCTATTTCCATACGAATAGCATGAAAGATATCTTCCGTAAAAAGATTTATTCTTTTTAATGATTCTAAAAATCTTAATCTGTTGATTTCTATAAAATTATCTCTTGATATTAAATCAAGAATTGATTGATAGTCTGGAAATTCACCTTCCATAAGGCGAATAATTAACAGGGAATTATCACTTTTAAAAACAGCTTGTTTTTTTTCAATCCCAACTTTTACAATATCTATTTCATCACAAAATTTACGTATCTCCTGAATCCCTTTGCGAGGTATTAATGTAACAGGATTTAATTGAATGTTTTTTACATTGTCATCAGTCTGTTTGTTCATGATAGTTAAACGATGACCATCTGAAGATATAAATTTTATGAAGCAATTATTATCAACTATTTCTTGTTTGAATAATGCAGCGGTGAGACTATACATGTTTTCTTTATCTTGAGATATAGAAAACATAGTCTTATCTATCAAATCATTAAAGGCATGAGCTTCGATATTAACCATCATATCTTCATCGTAATTTGGAAAGGACGGGAAATCATCGTTACATATACCAGCGAGTTTATAGAGACTGGAACCAGCATTAATTTCTATCCAATAGTTGTCTTTTTCTTTGAATGAAATATTCGATGAAGAAGACTCTCTAACTAATTCAAAAAGTTTTTTAGCAGGTACAGTTATAACACCTTGTTCTATAACGTTTGCTTCAATTTCCTGTTTTAAACCTATCTCCAGATCAGTTCCTGTTAGGACAATAGAATTATGATTAACTTCCAATAAAATATTGGATAAAATAGCAAGAGTACCTTTTTTACTAGTTATATTTTGTTGAGCTCCTATGGCTTTTAAAAGACTTCCTCTGGATATGTCAAAATGAAATGCCATAATAATACTTCCTTTATTAAATAAACTTATTGTTGTTTTTAAGTATGTTAAAATTGTTAGGTTAATATCTAACTGTTAGATATTAAACAATTTTGTTTATTAATATCTTTGTGTAAAAAATCTTAATTTTTTGTTATTAATTGTCCAAAAAGAAATTTTTTATCTTTTAAACAAATTACTAACAGTCTTTTCAACAAAGTTATTAAAAATTACTTTATAATCTTTATATGTTTAATATAAAATTTATTAAATTTCAAACAATTTAAAATAAGTTAAATGATGGAAAAACGCGAGCTTAAACATATAAAAATATATATTGAAAACTTGTTAGTAAAGGCTGTTGATAACCATGTTTTTTCTGGTGCTGCTGCTGGTATTTCAATAATGAATAATCTTACTGGAGAAAGATTTACAGGGAATTCTGGTAAAAATGAATATGGCAAAAATGGTGAGAATATAGGAGTTAAAACATATTTTGATTTAGCTTCGTTAACTAAACCACTGGTGACAGCTCTTTGTATTTTTAATTTAATTGACAGAAAAAAAATTAATTTCAAAAGTAAACTATCTTTGTTCTTTCCGGAAATTATGGACGATGATAAGAAAAATATTAATATAGAAATGCTTTTGTCTCATTCAGCAGGTTTTTCTTCTTATAAGCCATTTTTCAATAAATTTTCACCAGTATATAATCATGAAAATAAAAGAAAAATAGTTCAATTAATATTATCAGATATCCTTGAATACAAGCCGGGGAATATGGCTGTTTACAGTGATTTTGACTATATTCTACTTGGTGAAATTATAGAGAGAGTTACAGGAATCAATATAGATGTATTTTTTAGAGAAAAAATAACCAAACCACTTCACTTGGAAAATGAAATTTTTTTTATACCTTTAGTAGAAGGATCAAAAAATAAAAGATACAAATTTGCTGCAACAGAAAAATGTTGTTGGAGAAATAAAATAATAAAAGGTGAGGTTCATGACGAACATTGTTGGCTCATGGGTGGAGTTTCAGGTCATGCAGGTCTCTTTGGTACAGTTAATGGAGTTTTAGGTTTATGTGAGCATATTTTGGCTGTATGGAAGGGGAAAAAAGGTGTGGTTGAAAAAGAGTATAATAGCTTGAGAAAGGTGTTGAACAAAAAAGAAAGAAATTATAACTGGTGTTATGGATTTGACACTCCTACTCCTGGTAAATCAAGTGCTGGAGATCTGATATCAATAAAAAGTGTAGGTCACCTAGGTTTTACAGGCACTTCATTCTGGATTGATCCTGTAAAAAATATAGTGATGGTCTTATTAAGTAACAGAATTCATCCAGACCGTAATAACATTTTAATAAGAAATTTCAGACCAAAATTTCATAATAATGTTTTCAGATGGTTTATAGACCAAATGAAAGAGTAAGGTAAAAAAAGATAAAAAAAATCCCCTGATTAACTTAATCAGAGGATTTTTTTTTGTGACTTATTACCACCAAGTGATAGTTTTTTCAGCATCAAAAAGCATATCCACCAGCTTATTATAATCAGGTGTATCTACATTAAGATCAAATGATTTACTTTCGTTTCCTTCTGAAACAATTTCAACAAGTTTATTGACATCGTCATTTGGTTCAGAACGATAAACATGCAGAATTTTCATGGTTATTTCTCCTGACTATTTTTATTAGCTTTTATCACTTCGCATAATACCATAAGGAATGATAACATCCATTTCTCTAAGCTTTTGACCTAGTTCCTCAATGGTTATTTTAGGCATACCATGTTTTTCAACATTGGAATCTGGAACAGAATATACTTCACCTTCCATATCACGCATCCATTCAATGTTTTCTGAATGGTATTCGCTCATTTCTTCGATGTCATTATTCATGACTACGCCATAAGCGTACATATTTTCGACAGACAGCCCTAAAGCTGATCTAAACCCGTCAAGAATGTATTCGCTACTTGGATACATAAAACATACTTTTTTAGACATTATTATCTCCTTAGAAGGTCAAATAGCAGTCATAATCTTCGATAATAGCACCGTGTTGTGCCTGAGTTGCCATTTCTTTATCGGTCAGGCCTTTTGGCACATCTTTTACATCATAGCCTGCCTTTTTATAGCTGTCTGCACAGATGGAAACATCAACGTTTTCCATATTGCAAAGACCTTCAAAATCTGGACATTTTGTGAGATGAACAGACATCCAGGTGAAAAATACTTTTACTTTGGATCCTTTTTTTACTGCGGCATTTGTAACTCCAAGAATATGTTGCATATTCTGCGGTGAAGTTACAAATATACCAATACTTTTTGCCATATTGTCCTCCAAATATGTTTTGTAGAAACAGTCTTTATTATAAAAATTTATTATGATAAAGACTGTTTATGATCTACCCTAAGATAGTAAAAGAGGGGTCAAAATCCTAATGACCAAAAAAAGAATTAATTTGGTCATTTATCATGTAAAGATGCTTTGTGAATTTATTAGTAATTTTGAATAATAATAAATTAATTAGATTATCCTTTTTTAATGTAAAAACGGAAAAAACCAGAATCCTCTTTATCTCCCATAAATTCATGTCCAGCTCTGTCACACCAGCCAGGAAGATCGTTTCTTGAACCGGGATCGGTTCCTAAAACTTCAAGAATCTCGCCAGTATTAATTTTATCAATTTCCTTTTTGGTACGAAGAAGTGGCATAGGACAGCTCAGGCCTTTTGCATCAAGGGTGTGATTAGCTTCAATATTCTCTGGTGCTGCTTTGTGGTCGCTCATGGGGGTTCCTCCTTAATGATAGTTTGTAGTGACTTCTTAGATATAATTCTTGGTTTGATAAAATAATTTCAAACCGTTAAAAGCATAACAAAAATAAGTTGGTAAACAGTGAATTTATTTTTGTTTAAATTAAAACAATTAATAAAGAAATAGCTTAAAAAGTAATAATACTTACTACTTCTAAAACAAACAAATTAAGTTTTTTCTTCAGTATCTGTATCTGCTTTAGTTTACATTCTTACCACGATGTGCTATGAAAAACAGTAAAAAAATAATGAATAATGATTCAGTATTCAGTATTAATATAATAAATATGAAAAAAAAGTAACAAATTTTTAAACATTATTTTTTGAATAAAGAGAGGATAGCCTTGCTTTTTACTTATTTTTTTGCTTGGAATTATTAAAATTGAGTGGAAAATTAAGGTCTTATTATGATTCAACAGGGAGGTACAAAAGGTATGAGTCATGTTATGTTGTTTACTGACAAGATGAAAAATTTATACGCAAATCTTTGTCAGAAGGAATGGAATCCTAATATTACTGGGATATTGGTGGCTTTGTTCACTATTATGATTATGGCATGGTGGCGGCCATGGGGTGCGGTAGGAGCTGTAAAGAACTGGGCTGACTGGATTTTATATGCAACAGGCTTTTTTTCAGATCCAGATACTTTGGAATTGCTGGGTTTTTTAGATGATGAAGGTGAAGTAAACCTTACAAAATCTATTTGGTATAACACTGGATCTGTCATAGGCATGGGTTTTGTTGGTGGAGCATTTATTTCAGCTTGTTTGGGAGGTCAATTTGCCTTACGTTTCCCACCTACTCGTGAATGGGTAAAAGCTATCATCGCTGGAATACTTATGGGAATAGGTGCGGCTCTTGCTGGTGGTTGTAATGTAGGTGGTATGTATAATGCAATTGGAAATCTAGCAGCAAATGGTTTTTCAATGGCACTTGGATTGGCAATAGGTGTTCCCGTTGGACTTTGGTTGCTCTATAAGGAAATGGAACATATTTCCTGGGGAAGCGGTGGTGCTAAAACCATTGATTTTCCAGTTCCAGTGCAGATAATTATTGGTCTGTCAACAATAGCGGCTATGATTTGGGGAGCTTATGCGTATGCAGGTTTCGAAGATGATGATTTTTCTACATATATTAACTCGCTACCAGGTATACTGTTGATTGCATGTGCTCTTGGTTATACAATGCAAAGAGGACGCTGGTGTATGGTTCAGGGGTTCAGAGAGCCACATATGACTGGTGACTGTACCATGACCAAATCTGTTATTATTTCAATTTTCATAGTTGCATGCGGAGCCGCTGTTTTGAAATACTCTGTTCCAATTCGTGCAGAAGGTGAGGCAGTACTTCTTCCATTGAATTATGTTAGAGGAACATTTGGTTGGGGTGGAGTTTTAGGAGGCTTTCTTTTTGGTCTTGGGTCAATGATGGCTGGTGGTTGTGGTACTGGTACTCTTTGGCGTGTAGGTGAGGGTCAGCTTAAGCTTTGGCTGGTTGCATTAGTTTTTGGTATCAGTGTATCTATAACGACAGCTTGGTTTAAAGCAGCAGAATTTGAGGCTGATGGAAAACTTGGAAAGGCAATATATATGCCAGACGCTTTAGGATATGGTCCAACTTTGGGTTTGATTGGTCTTTCTCTAGCTATGTGGTACTGTATTGTTACTTGGAATGAGGACAGTAACAGTTTGATTTTGCCAATGTAAAAAAGATATTTCATTTTTTTTTTTTAATCGCGGTATACTCTTTTGTGTACCGCGATTTTTTTTTTTTGAAAAATTGAATAAGTATTCAGCAGTGTCTGATTAGAGAATTGTTTCGCTTTTGTTATTTTGGCTAAAACCTGCCGTAATGACGATTCGTGAGATTGTGGTTCTACAACGAAAAAGCTTATGCAGGTCCTTAACCGGACACTACTGATAAGTATTAGATATTAAACCCTGAAAAGGAACCACTGTAATAAATGATGAAAAAATGACGATATTTAATCAGAAATTGAATATAATCGGGACATTTATTAAAACATAAAGTGACATCGTAATTATTTGAATTGAATTGAATTTAATAAATGTGAATTTGTTAAAATAACTTGTTATGGACAGAAAAGAACTCAGGAAAAAAACACTTGAAAAACGTGATAAATTGTCACAGGATCAGCAAATAGAGAAAAGTATGCTGATTCAAAATATGATATATGAAAGTAAGTACATCATAGATGCAAAATCTATTTTGAGTTATGTTCACTTTCGTAGTGAGGTAAAAACAAATATTTTTATTAACAATTGTCTAAGTGACTTTAAAAAAATGTCTGTTCCCATCACATTAACGAATAAAAATGAACTTCGGGCTGTACAAATAACTGATCCTGAAAATGATTTACAAGCTGGATACTGCTCCATTCCTGAGCCTATACCAAAATTGTTAGCCAGTTCTACCGTTGATCCTCAAAAAATAGATGTTGTAATTGTTCCTGGATCTGTTTTTGATTCTAACGGTGGACGACTAGGGTATGGGGGCGGGTATTATGATCGTTTTTTAACTCAGAGTTCTCCCATGGCCCTTAGAATTGCATTTGCTTTTGAATTACAGATGGTTGATAAGGTTCCAATGGAAAAGCATGACCAGTTTATGGATATAGTGGTGACAGAGAAACAATTGTATTACTGCAGGTGAAAAAAACATGCGTAAAACAGCGATTTATAGAGATGATCTTTTTATGGAGCATCAACCGGGATATGATCATGTTGAATCCCCTGAACGCCTCAAGGTTATATATCAGGAATTAGATGCAATTGAAGATGATAATTTATTTATATACCCTCAGTTCACTCCAGCTAGCATGGATGTCATAGGTTTAAATCATAGCGATCAACTTATTAAAAGGGTAGCGGCTACATCTGGTAAATCATACGATTTTCTGGATGCTGACACCCAGACATCAGAAAAATCATATGATGCAGCACTTCTTGCTGCAGGGGCACTGGTTGATGGCGTAAATCGTTTGGAGTCAGGAGAATTTGATAACTGTTTCTGTATGGTACGTCCCCCTGGACACCACGCAGAATATAATCAATCGATGGGATTTTGTTTATTTAACAACGTTGCAGTTGCAGCCCGATATGCAATTTCACATTTAGGAATGGAACGTATCTTAATACTAGATTGGGATCTCCATCATGGAAATGGTACTCAAAATAGTTTTTATGCTAATGAAAAGGTTTTATACCTGTCTACACATCAGTATCCTTATTATCCAGGATCAGGTGCTGTTCTTGAAACAGGTAAAGGCTCAGGTGAGGGGTATACAATAAATGTACCTTTACCTGGGGGTGAGAATGACAGAGATTTTGCCTCTATTTTTAATGATCTTGTGGTTCCTGTTACTTCTCTTTATAAGCCACAGCTAATACTTGTATCATGTGGTTTTGATATATATAAGGGAGATCCTCTTGGTGGTATGAATGTCACTCCAGCGGGTTTTTCTTACATGACTCGGGTTATGGTGCAACTAGCTGAAAAAGTATGTGATGGAAAGTTGCTTGTCACCATGGAGGGGGGATATAATCTCAATGGTATGCGAGATGGAAGTCTGGCTGTATTGTTTGAATTATGTGGAGAGAATGAAATAGGAAGGCATTCTGGCTTTTTGGATGAAAAAAAAGAAAAAGAGCTTAGCACTGCAACAGGATTAAACAGTGTTGGACAGGCGTTAAATGTAGCAAAAAATTATTGGAAAATATAATAAAATTCAAATAATTATATGTACGCTTTAGTTAAATGGAATAATTCCTAAATGGATTATTCCTAGAAATAAATAAGAGGTAATCGTTGATGGGGTCTAAAATTTTGATGGCGGATGACGATGAGTTGGTGCGTAACGCTGTAAAAAAGATTCTATCGATGTTCGATTTTGAAGTACAAGCAGTATCCAGTGGTAAAGAGGTACTCCGGGAAGTAAACGACGATTATGACGTCATAATCCTTGATATCAATATGCCAGATATGGATGGATTTAAAACTCTCGAATTGCTCAACAAGAAAGAATGCGATATACCGGTACTTTTTTTAACTGGTGCTGGGTCAATGGACTATGTTGTCAGGGCTATCAATCTGGGAGCCTATGATTTTATGACAAAACCCATCGATGATATAGATATTTTTCATGTAAAAATAAAAAGAGCTATAGAAAAAAGAATGTATGTCTGTAAGGAAAAGGCATATAGAAAAAACCTGGAGTCTGAAGTTAAAGAAAAAACTAAAGAGTTGGCTGAAAAAAATATTTTATTAGAAAAATATGGACATGACCTGGAAACAGCAACAGTGCAGATTATGTCAAGTCTTCAGGCTGCTCTGGAAGAAAAAGATGTTTACACTGTAGGACATACTCGAAGAGTAACAGAATATTCAGTAATGTTGGGTCGTGAGCTGGCTCTTGAGGATGAAGAAATGCTGATACTTAGAAGAGCTTCAGCATTTCATGATGTAGGAAAATTGGTTATAGACCTGTCATGCATCCAAAAACCAGGAAAATTATCTATAGACGAATGGGAATTAATCAGAAAACATCCTGAAGTAGGCGCAACCATTATTGAACCGCTAGGTTTTATGAAAAGAGAGCGTGATATTATTCTTCATCATCATGAACGTGTAGATGGTAAAGGGTATCCCGATGGAATTGGTAGTAACGAGCTTGATATTTTAACCAGAATTATTACTGTTGCAGATAGTTATGATGCCATGACTTCTCGCCGTAATTATCGTGAAAATCTCACCACTGCTGAAGCTGTGGCAGAATTAAGACGTTGTTCCGGGAGTCAGTTTGATGCTGAGCTGGTGGATATTTTTTCCGGAATAATTTTTTCGGTCAATTCATTGTGTAAACAGTGAACAGGTCTCCTGGTTTCACTTTTATTAACAAAACAAAGAAAATGAAGATAACAAAAGACGAAGTCCTTTATGTAGCAAAATTAGCAAGGCTTGAACTTCAGGATGCTGAGGTAGAAAAAATGACTATTCAGCTGGATACTATACTGAGCTATGTGGCAAAGCTTGATGAATTGGACACTGAAGGTGTGACACCTGCAACCCATATGAAGGAAATGGTCAATGCCTTTCGCGAAGATGAGACTCAAGACTCTCTTGAAAGAAAAGAAGCTTTGAAAAATTGTGCAGATCAGAATGGCGAGGCATTTGTAGTGCCAAAGATAATTAACTAGTCATTTAAAGAAATAACAATAACTTATTAATATAGCATGAATCTCAATTCACTCTCATTGCATGAGGCACTGGAACAGCTTAAAAATGGTAACACAAGTTCAGTTGAGCTTACCAATTCTGTTTACACTCAAATTGATAAAGTCGATCCGAAAATAAAATCATTCATATCCTTATGTCGGGATGAGGCGTTTTCCCAGGCCGAAGAGGCTGATAAAAGCAGGAAACAGGGAAAAGCAGGTAGCTTATGTGGAATACCTGTTTCTGTAAAAGATGTTCTTTGTACAGAAGGAATTCCAACTACTTGTGGTTCAAGGATGCTGGAAAAATTTATTCCCCCTTATGATGCCAGTGTTGTCGGCAAGCTGAAACAAGCAGGTGCTGTTATTGTTGGAAAAGTTGCAATGGATGAATTTGCAATGGGATCAACAAGTGAGAATTGTGCCTTTAATGTTCCAGAAAATCCATGGAAAACAGGATATATTTCTGGAGGTTCAAGTGGTGGATCAGCCACAGCTGTTGCTGCAGATGAATGTTATGCCTCTCTTGGTACAGATACTGGAGGGTCAATCAGACAACCAGCGTCCTTATGTGGAGTTGTCGGGATGAAACCAACCTATGGAAGAGTTTCCAGATACGGTTTGGTAGCATTTGCCTCTTCTCTTGACCAGGTTGGTCCTTTAACAAAAAATGTGAAGGACTGTGCGTTAATGATGGAGGCTATAAGCGGGTATGACCCAAAAGATTCCACATCAGCAAAACAGTCAGTACCGGTATTCTCCAAATCTTTAAAGGATGGCTTAAATGACATACGTGTCGGAGTGCCTAAAGAGTATTTTAGCCAGGGACTGAATCCGGATGTTGAAAAAGTTGTTTTAAATGGTATTGAAATGCTTCGTGAGGCGGGTGCGAAGATAGTCGAGGTGTCTCTTCCGCATACTGAATATTGTGTAGCAGTCTATTATATTATTGCTTCAGCAGAAGCAAGCTCCAACCTGGCTCGTTATGATGGAGTTCGTTATGGGTTTCGTGATCTTGATGCAGAATTACTTGATGATATGTACCAGAAAAGTCGTTCAAAAGGTTTTGGAGATGAAGTTAAAAGAAGAATTTTAATAGGAACATATGCTTTATCGTCTGGCTATTATGATGCATATTACAAAAAAGCGTCTTTGGTAAGATCATTGATTAGAGAGGATTTTAATAATTGTTTCAAACAATGTGATTTACTCATCTCCCCGGTAACTCCAACTCCTGCCTGGAAAATAGGTGAAAAAAAGGATGACCCTTTATCTGTGTATCTTTCTGATATTTTGACAATATCAGCAAATCTTTCTGGTATTCCAGGTATATCTGTTCCTGCTGGTTTCAGTAATGAGGGACTACCTATAGGTATTCAGTTACAGGCTGCGCATTTTAACGAAGAGGTACTTTTGCAGGCAGCATGGAATTTGGAAAATCGTTTAGATGTAGTTACTAAAAAACCGATATTGAATTTTTAATCATCAAAATACTGCTTGGATTTCAAACAAATGTAAATGCAATACTTGATACCTGCAGGCAGACTATTCTTTCCAAAACATTACCCCAAAAACAATGAATATAAAAATTTCTCAAAATATTAAAGATATTGTTCCATACCCACCAGGGAAACCTCTTGAAGAACTGGAACGGGAATATGGAATAACAGATTCAATTAAGCTTGCATCCAATGAAAATCCTTGGGGACCCTCTCCTCATGCAGTTGAAGCTATACAAAAGTCTTTAGCAGGCCTTCATCGATACCCTGATGGTTCAAGTCATTACTTGACGGATGCACTGGCAAAGTGGCTTGAAGTCGATCCCACAGAGATTGTTTTAGGTAATGGTTCCAATGAGGTTATTGAATTTTTGGTGAAGGCTCTTGTGAGTACTGGTGATGAGGTTATTACCAGTCATCCTTCTTTTTTAATGTACCAGAAATTTGTTCAAATTCGAGGAGGGGTTAATAAAGTTATCCCGCTAAAGGATATGACTCATAATTTGGATGCTATTATCGAGTCTGTTACTCCTAAAACCAGGCTTATTTTTCTTGATAATCCAAATAATCCCTGCGGAACTTTTATTAATCAGAAACAATTTAGTCTGTTTGTAACAAAGCTTCCAGAGGAAGTGACCCTTGTTCTTGATGAAGCATATGTTGATTTTGTTGAACCGGAAAAACGAATCGATATTCACAGGTATCTAAAAGACACAGAGGGTAAGCCATCAATTGTATCATTGCGTACATTCTCCAAAGCATTCGGACTTGCTGGATTGAGGGTTGGGTTTGGTATCATGTCTGATGAATTGGCTGATTTGTTGCACAGGGTACGTCAACCATTCAACATTAATTTGTTGGGGCAAATTGGAGCTCTTGCTGCTCTAGCTGATGATGATCATTATAAATTAACTCTTGATCAAACTATACATGGCCGTAATTGGTTGACCGAAGAAGTCGGAAAAATGGGTTGCGTGGCCTATCCTTCACAGACAAATTTTTTCCTTATTGATGTAAAAGGAGACGCCACCAGTCTTTATGAATCGATGCTGCATAAAGGGGTTATTGTTCGCTCCATGAAGGCATATGGGTTTCCTGATTTCATAAGAATTACAGTGGGCACTCAGAGTGAAAATATTCGATTTATAAAAGCGCTCAGAGGCTGCAGGTTGGATTTAAACTATGCATAAACAGTTGAATGTTGTAACAATTGATGGTCCATCAGGAGTAGGAAAGTCTACAGTCAGCCGCAGGCTTGCTGCAAGGTTAGGTTTTGCTTACCTTGATACCGGAGCAATGTACAGAGTGGTTGCTTTAAAAAGCAATCAGATGAAAATAGATATTTCTGATGAAAAAGCGGTTGCAACTGTCCTTGATGATTTGAATATGGAACTGTTACCTGCTCCTTCAGAGGAAGATGATATACAGGTACTATTAGATGGTGAAGAGGTGACTTCCAAGATCAGAAAACCTGATATCAGCATGTTAGCTTCTGCTGTTTCTGCCCACCCTTCGGTACGAATTAAACTTACAGCCATGCAGCAACATATTGGTGGAAGAGGTGATATTGTAACAGAAGGGCGTGATATGGGAACTGTTGTTTTTCCTGATGCCAGATGGAAATTTTACCTGGATGCAAGTCCTGAAGAACGGGCAAACCGACGAGTGAAACAGTTGAGAGAAAATGGAGTTGCTGTGAATGAAGATGAAATATTTGAGCAAATTATTAAAAGAGATAATGATGATCAGAACCGAACAATTGCACCATTAAAAGCGGCAGTTGATGCAATTATGATTAACTCAACAAACAACTCTGCTGCTGATGTGATTGAAGAGATGTTGTCCCATATTAAAAAAGAATCAGACAACTGTTAATTTGTTGAATTTCTGTTAAGGTTACAAAATTATCAACTTTTCAAGAAATGATGGAATCTTCCAATGTGACCAACTATATTCCAGGTTAATTACGAATAATCCCTGAAGACTCATGAAAAATTGTTTTACTTGATTGTATTCTTGAGTTTTTTCCTAAAAAAAGTGGTACTTGAGAGTTTGTAAGTATGTATTTAGATCATTTTCATCTAAACAAGTCTCCTTTTCCGGAAAAGCCGGATCCTACAGTTTTTTTTCCCCAGGCTGAACGTGAAAATATTCTCCAGAGCCTGCTTGTCGATATAAGTGCCCACAAGTCATTGATAAAACTCATTGGTGCAGAAGGATCAGGCAAAACACTTCTGTGCAATTTGCTCATATCAAATATAATCAATGATTATGATGTGGTGTACTTGGAAAATCCTTTGGGATCATTTGATGATGTACTGAGAATAATATGTATTGATCTTGGCATGGACCCAACAGGTGATAGTCATGAAAATATAACTCTAGAGCTGAATAAACAGCTATCCATCCGCAAGGCTGAAAAACGATCTGTAGTTATAGTTGTAGATGAGGCAGAAAAATTATTTCTGGCCACTTTGGAAAGATTAATTAAAGTTCTTTGTGACAATGAGGCAGAAGGTGTGCTTCAAATACTTCTCACAGGTCGTCCAGGGCTAAATTCTAATCTGAATCAATTAACAGTATACTGTTCAAATGTTGACATTCATGCGGGTTATTTTTTGGAACCCCTGTCACTTGAAGAAACAGCAGATTACTTAAAGTACCGACTCAAAGTAGCTGGTCTGGACGAAAAAGAGCAGGATGACATTTTCACAGAAGGAGCAGTCAGTAAAATTTTTGAATCTGCAAAAGGAAACCTTCGCTTAACAAACATCCTTGCTGAAGAGTCATTGCAGAATTCATGTTCCGAGAAATCATTTTTAGTTTTACTTGAACACGTAGACTCCAAGTCTGATGAGCACGAAGTAAGAAGAAAACAGGCACCACGTGTTAAAAAGGCCATCCCTAGAAAAATTATTAATAAAGTTCAGTCATCTAATCTTGTTGATAACAACAAAGTTAAAGAATTTTTTTTCAAATATAAAAGACAGCTTGGCGGCTGTTTCAGTGTGTTGGTTGCAGTTGTTTTTATCATGATTCTCGGTGGAGACCATGAACCATCAGAAGAAACAGAATCTTTATCTGGTAAAAATACCAGTCAGTTTGAATATGTGGAGGAACAGGCGAAGGAAAAGTTGCAGCAACTCCCCCCTGTGGTCAACATGGAACCAGTTGTCGAGACCAAACCGGAGCCAGTACGACCAACTATTTCTATGAAAAAAGAAGAATCGCCACCAATTTTCCCACAAGATTTCAGTGATAAAGAATCTGTTGAAGCTGTTTCTCGAGACGCTGAAACAATTTACAGGGAACGGTTGCGATCAAGTGCTAGCTGGTTGGCTGGAGCCTACCGGGGAGGTACAACTATTCAGCTAATGAAATTGACATCCCAGCAAGGAGAGGGAAACCTGAAAAAAATTCTTGTTAAGGATGATTATTACTCCATAAAAGATGAGCTTTATATCTTGAAAAAGAAAACGTCACCACCTACCTTGTTTGTGTTTTATGGAACTTTTAACACCCTGGATGATGCGCGTAATTATCGAAACAATATGCCGGTTTTTTTACGAAAACATCATCCATATGCTTTGTCGATTAGTGATGCCTTAAGAAAAATAGAGGATTAAGCATATAAAATCTTTAATATATATAGGTATGAATGTTTCATTGACCAGATTGTTTCTTTAAGGACTATCAACTGGGGTCAGATCATTGATAAGGTAAGTGTTACTGACTGTTTTTGTCAATAAAGATTTTTGACCACAATATTCCCGGTTTTTCTCGATAGTTACCCGCCTGTTTTGTCCTTGGTAATTCCTAAAAATGTAAAAGGTTATATACTGATTTATAGAATATCATCCTCAGTCCCGGATGTATCATGAGACTGAGGATGAGGAGGAGAAGAGTATAATCAAGTTGAAATTGATTATATGCTTGTTACTATAGCAATTGATATACCAGAATTATAAATAGTTACAGGTAAAGAGTGATAATGACTATTTTCAGGTTTAAGTTATTGAAAATAAATAATAAAATAAAATTATTTCTGAAGTAATATTAAGCAGAGTTATTTTCAGTTTGAATATTTTGTGGGCTAAAAAGGGTCATTAAGAGTCAATTTGTCCAAATTTAATCATAGTTAGAACGTGAAAGTGATTAATGCATTGTTTTTTGCTTGTGTATTTATGAATTCCTGATGTTTTGGAGGAGTGTCTTCTCTCGTTTCGGTCGGTGGGGCTATTGCAGTTCGGCCATACAGGTGGATGTTGGAATGGAGTAAAACCTGTGAGGACAGCCTTTTTAACTTCACTTTTGATGAGTTGACAAAGGGAAGTATTAGTTTGAGGGTAGAATTCTTGGCGGACTTCATTGAAAACACCTTCAAAGAATGGGAGAATAACGGAGATTTGCTTCCTGGTAATTCATATGCAGTGAGTTTTTAGTGAGTATTGAAACTCATTCCTGTGAATAAAAGGTCGACAATCAGCAGGAACTTAATTCTGAAAATTAAAAAACCCTGTGTTCGTCTGATAGATGTATTCGGGTGGTAAAAACTAGAAAAGCCCATCTTAGTTCTCCATCGCGGTGTATAAGATGGTGTATAAGATAGGCTTTTTGAAGAATCTGTGTTGGTTTATGTTAACTAAAACATATTCTTATGTGATTTTTGGTGGAGCTA
>PJEL010000117.1_pt1 | contig 89608 bp, 60 predicted proteins | sample 1853271 | NCBI WGS metagenome assembly PJEL01 (sample SAMN08108733, study PRJNA415343) | Invertebrate metagenome, whole genome shotgun sequencing project. | host: Globobulimina | place: Sweden: Gullmar Fjord | collected 2015-08
TCCTGAATGTGGCGTGGGCTTCGTACCTCAGACCCCGCGAGGGAAGCAGCATGGCACAACTACGACCACACTCTGCTCCACCCACCACCCACCGCAAGGCGTGGCCGTAGTTGTGCCACGCTGCTTTAGATTCCCACCCACCCTGTCTGGCGAAGTTTGGAGGCTGGGGCAAAGAGCGCAGGGACGGCTTGCGTCCGGCACAGGCTGTGCAATTTTCTCCGAATGATTATAAAGGTTCTGCGAAAAGCACAGCCAGCGCCGGTCGCAAGCCTTCGCATAACCATCATTATGAAAAATTGCTGTGTCTTTTAATGGGGTTGGGTTGGTATACTGATAATCACGCAGGCGGCATGGTTTTGGGGTGTAGCTGTGGGCAATTATACATAATGATAGCGGGTTATGCCGACTTTGCTTATTGCCTCAAATTGCCTTGACATAGGGTGGCGTAGTTTGGCCCTTGGTTCGTCGCTGATGTGAAAGTTACCAGTCTATTACAGAATAAAATCATAAGTAACAGATAGATTCATCGGCTTCTTTTCATCTCTAATGATATTTTTCTCAAATATTATTCTTCCATTTTCGTTAAAAAAATTGACACCTTCATAGATTTTAACACCAAGGTGAACTTCATTAAGGTATTTAGTCTCCTCCCACTTACCTTCAATTGATAATTTGTTGGTTCCTTTTTGACAATAGGTGGATACTTCTGTTGCTCCGCTCAAAAATATTTCAACAAGTTTTCCATTAATTTTCAATTCTACTGGATCCCAACCTCCTCCATTCAAATTTACAAATATTAAATTTTCATTTTTTGATTCTTTAACATACCAAAAACTTATCAAAATAATTAAAAAAATTAAGGCTGTAACAATATAATTTTTTTTTATACTTTTCACTTATTGCACCTGTAATAATAAATAGTTATTGAATGTATCATTCATTGTAGAATCATAGAATACCTGTAATTACATATTGCTCAAAATACAGCATATATTCTCAGAAAAACAATTAATTATATCCAGCAAGGTTACTTGCTGTCCGGCCAATAAGTACCAGTTGCACTACCATCTACAGCTAATGCAAGTCTAGCTCCGACAGCTCCACCACCGAAACTAAAAGAAGGCCCTTCCTTAAATTTCCATCTACAATCCAAAGATGCACTACATTCGGCAATCGGTTGCTCAAATGAAGCAGAAGTCGACTTCCAATCACCAGAAGAAATCCCTGCAAAACCTACTACAGCAAGAGAATAATCGATTTTTGCTATCGTAGAACTACAATTTGGAACATCTGAATTACCAGAACTTGTAGAGGTAACATCTATTCCCAGTCCAGCGTCTGAGCCAATACCAACCCCACCAGATCCTATCACCTTTATTGAACCATTGAATTGATAAGCTAATTTTGAAGTTTTAACATCACAGCATTTTTCGCATTTTCCAGCAGCTTTAACCTTAAAATTCAACGAAACACTACCTAAAAAGAGTGGTGGTGATACCCAAGTATAACTAATTGAGCTGCCTGTCGGTCCTAGTTCGCTTGCTATTCCCTGCATTACAACATTCAGCCATGAGGAAACAGTACCGGTGTAAGTTTTATAGCCTATACTATTCCAATAATCATATAATCCATGGCTGATGTATTCCAATGGATCAAAATAAGTTCCAAAACCACTTGGAAAGCCCTGGTTCCCGTACGCATCCAACATGTTGATACTATCGTTTAAAACAAACCCATAAACATTAATCCCACCTCTCTCTCCAATCGGATCACGATTCAACCACCGTCCCAGCTCCGGCACATAATACCGATATCCATAATACACCAACCCGGTTTCATCATCATGATACTTGGTTGAGAACCGGAATGGATTTTCCGCCGCATATGAGCCTGTGGCGGTGATGAGATTGCCGTAAGGATCGTACTCATAATGAGCTGTAATTGCACTGGTATCAGCATTTATCAATTGCCCGACATTGCCGTTACCATCATAAAAATAGTAATGAACCTTTTTGGCACTATGATCAATTTGGGCAAGCAAACCGCCAATACCACCTGCGCCTTGTAACGACTGACTCAGATCTAAACCATGGATATAGCTTGCCTTGAGCTGATTTTTTTTATCCTGTTCAGTTATCAGATTCCATCCATCATAAAGAAAATGGTTTTCGGCATCTTTTTGCCATTTCCCAGCCTTGTAAGTAGATACTTTTTTAATTCTTCTCCGGCCCTGATAATCATATACATATTCACTTTTTGTATCACCTTCTGACGCGATCTGTGGTTCAACTGCAATGAGTCGATTTTCACCATTATATGTATAGCTGTTGGTGTCGGAATCTTTTTTGAGCTCTGTCAGATTTCCATCAACATCGAAGTCCAATTGGAATGATTGTTTTTTATTTACCCTGGTGTATTGATTCAGCTCATTACTGGTATAGCTGATTTTTTCATTTGTTTCTTGTACCTGAGTGCGGTTTCCAATTGGATCATACTGATAAAAACGATCCTGTTCAGTAAATGGTCTGGACTGATCAGAAAGGTTATTGCCTCCAAAACTACTTGAAGTTTGCAACTCATTTCTATCATTATAAGCATACAGATTAAAGCCAGATTTGGTAAAGGCACTGCCGCTGTTAATCACATTTGAGCGTCTGCCAAGGCGATCATACTGATATTCATATCTGGAGAGCAGTATATTTTGCGCTCTATTGGTAATGGCTGTCCGTAGATTCCGCTGTGGTTCATATTCATAAGTGACGGAGGTGTTTTTATTAAAACTAAAGCCAGAAACTAAATCTGAATTCTTAAGGTATCTATAATCAACATTTCCGGTCTTTCCTGTTATATTCCAGTCAATGGAATCAAAACGTCCAACACTGTCATAGTGATAATCAACAGAGTACTCTTGTTCCATGTTGAAACCACTGTTGCGGCCTAAATCGTCATATTTTCTGTTCAAGTAAGAATTAAGTTTCCCGGTTATCTCTTCGTTTTCCAGCTGCATATTACTGTTATATGTGAAAGAGTGCACACCTACTCCATCAATTATCCGGACTTTGCGGCCAAGTCTGTCATATTGAAACGAAATATCCGGTGTGTTATCGGAATAATCAAAGCTCTCCAACTCGCCGGTGCCAGGGTAGTAGTTATAGGTGGTTGTTATTCCTCGAGCCCAGGTACGAGTTTGGAGTCTTCCGCCTGCAGTATAGGAATAATTAACGCTGTTTCCTTTGGCATCGGTTTTGCTCAAAAGCAGGCCGCTTGATTTTTGATATTGCCAGTGTGTCTCATCGTATGGTCCGGTTTTTTCGGGCCATTCTTCCTGCTGCCAGTTGTCAGCGCCTCGAAAAGTGCGCATGGACACTTTTTCACCGAAATTGTTAAAGAGATATTCAACAGGATAGGGTACATCACCCCAGGTATGGATGAGTTGGCCACGTCTATTGTAGGCAAATCGGGTGATCTTGTTAAGGGCGTTTATCCGGGCAACCATTTGTCCGGTCTCAGGGTCATAGGTAAATCCGGTTTTAGTACCTGCCGCATCTTCTATGTAATCAACCTGTCCTTTATTATTATAGTTGGTAACTGAAGTACCGATCCGTTTATCAGCAACCGAAACATGGCGGCCAAGATTATCATAGCCAAAAACTTGTTCTACTCCTGTCTTGTTTCGAGTTGTAATAAGTCGGTTATTTACAAAGGTCTGCACTGCCGAAATGTTGGAATCGGGATATTGAGTTTTAAGAATGCGAGTTCGGTTATGACGATCCAGGAATTCAGTAAAGATGGTTTTATTGCCATGGAGATTTTTTGATATTGTTTCAGAAATAATCTTACCATCCCAACCGGTAAGACGATTGAGATTTGTAGAGACTGTGTTTTCATTGTCACTGTTTTCCTGGTCCAGCACAGAACCACTTTTTCTTGTCCACCAAATGTTATCAATTTTGATGTAATGATTTTGGTTTTTCTGGATACGGTCCTTTGAGGCAAGATCAAGCTGGCTATTGCCGTCTATATCGAGACCTGTTTCAACCTGGTTGCCGAGTTCATCATATTTATAAAGTATGTCTGCCTGACCTGGAGATATTGTGCGAATAAGCTGGTTGATACTGTTATAAACATTTTTGCTTGACTCAATATTTCTAAAACCGGGTTTTTCAACACGGGTGACTCTTCCCAGAAAATCACGGCTGGTTTGTTCCCAACGTGATGACCCTTTTTGACCGACAAAAACCTTAGTCCATTGGGTACCATCCAGGTTTATACCGTATTCATAATAGCGGTCCACAACACCGGTTCCGGTGACGGAGCGAAGTCGTCCATCATGATAATTTGTGGTGATTTCTGTTATACCGCCCGGGCCAATCCTTTTGCTTGTCAGACCATCGGTATCGGTATAATAATCGGTTATCAAACCCATCTGGTTGACAGTCTGCATTACTCTGCCACTCAAGTCATATACTGTTTTTCGACTGCGGCTCAGTTCTCTATTTGATACTGTGTTACCAAGCAGTCTGCCGGCAGCATCATATTCAAACATGGTCACGATGCCACTTGCTTCGTTGGTTTCAGCCACTTTTTGTTTAAGCGCATCATAGGCTGTTCTGGTTGTTATCCCATATATGTCTGTGGAGGCTGAAGTGCCGCAACAACTCCAACTGTTCTCAGACCTGGTCCAATTGGCATGTAGGGTCTCAATCAGTCTGCCCAGTTTATTATAACTGCGAAACGTCCAGTCGATTCGTTCATAACCTGAATCTGTTTTTACAAAGATCTCATCCATCACATCATTGCCCAGCCAATCAGTTATACTGGTAGATTTGGTGGTTTGAGAGGGGATGCCATCAGGATGTTTTTCTGTACCCTGAATAACCGTTGTTCTAATGGCTTTACCTTTACCTGGAGTAAAAACAGATTTCCCTGGCTCTGGAGATGGCTCTAAGGTTCCGTTTTCATAAAAATAGCTGGTCATCTGCCCATTTGCAGCAACACGTTGTTTGATTTTGCCGGATTGTGGGTTTTTGCTGCTTTCCTGATGGGTTATAGTCAGGGAACGCAAATTAGTTTTATCACCAAATCTGCAATCCTGTTGAGCACATTGTTCTGATATTATTGTTCGTTCACCTTTACCTGTTGTTTTATAAAGATAAAAAGATTTGGCGACTACGATTCCCTTGATCGTTTCGGTAATAACTCGCGGCTTTTGATTATCGCGTTCCAGATTACTGTCTGACTCGTCTGTTGGTGTGTAATCTTTAATTATTAATCGGATTTGTTCATCAGGACTTGTACTATTGGTATCAAGATAAGGACGGGCCTCTCTAATGATACGTCCTTTCTTGTCGTATTCATACCGTATCCAGGACCCGTCAGGAAAAATCTTTGATCTAATTTTGCTAAATCCCGGCCCTTTGTTTTCATAATAATTAATAATTGTGGTGAGTCGATCGCCATCAGGGTCCTGAATTTCCCAAAATAATTCTTCGCCCCAGGAAAATGTCTTGAAGGTTTTTTCAATAACCGACACTGATTTTCCATCAGCACCGGAAATAGTTTTGATAACTATACGGTCTCCAGAATCGTTAATTGTTTGCTTTTGACTTTCAAATTTCAGACCATTGCCAGAAGATAAATTCCATATATCTTTTGTGTCATCAAAAGAATACTTAAATAAATTTTCCTTGCCGTTACGAAATTCCGTAATGTCTAATTCATTGAAGCTGACATGAGACTGCTGTGGATTTTTCACATGCCATGCTGAAATAGGAAGTGCTTCCGGGTCTCTTTCATAAAAACCATCCTGCAACGCTCCTTTATCCTGAATTCTATAAAAATAAATCTCGTATTCAAAAGGGGTCAACCTGTCTATTGTAACAAATGTTGATGGAGTAATAACCTGACGAAGCATACCTTGTTCATACAAAGCAACGACTTCTTCACTTAGCGTTGATAGCTGCAATGCTTCTGGAGATGATAATATTGCTAAAGGTTGGTCTGACTGAAGAATCAGATCTCCGGCAGACATTCCTTCTTCTGCCTTACCCAGACTTAAACGAACATCAATGGAACCCAATTGGACAAAGCCATTTCCCGGTACAAGCTCACATTGATCTCCGTTGCAGTCAAGACAGCCTATTGACACGTGCGCCTCTTTGAACTGTCCTCCTGCAATAGCAGCGCGAACTATTACCCAGCCGCTTTCACTGTTTTCATCTGGAGTTAATAAGCCTGAGGAGTTTATTGTAACTGTTGCTAAAGAGTCACCTTTTGGCTTCCAGGACCATGTGACGTTTTGCTTTTCTGGATATGTATGAGCAATCAGTTGTGCAGATTTACCAAATGCTACAGGAACGGCTTTTTTGTCTTCCAGTGTAATTGACTTCACCAGATATGGAGAAGCCTTCAAACTACCTAATTCAAGTGTCGCAAAGGTGGACACAGGACAAGTAATAGAAAGAAACAAAAAAAAGATAAGTAGTTGGGATGATTTCATAATTATTTGCATTATTTTTTGGAAAAATGAACACTTATTGCATTAGAGTGTGACCGGTAATTGTTGTATTATCCTTACCAGTTCCGGGTTGGCTTTCTTTTCTCTTTTTTGGTTGGGCATTTGGTTGGATATTCATCAAAGGAGCAATCTTAAAAGACTTCTCAAGTAAAACAGCTGGTGGTAAAAAACTTTCCTGTTGGTCGCCAATGGGCTTTGTCTGTTCTACAATAACAGTTGAATCTTTTGTTTTAAGTACAGTTGCGATATCGACCTTATAAATACGGGCTAGATAATGAGCTACCTTTTCCAAGGAATTACCTGCAGCAATAGCAGCCAGAAAAGAATCGACGGCTTTATTTAGCTGCCCTGTTTTTTCGTACAACCTGCCAAGAATGACATATCCTTCAGATTGATCCTTTGTCTCAGCAAACATTAGCGCTGTTGTAAGAACTTTTTCAGCTAACAAATCGTCAAGTTCACTAAAAAAGATCAGGCAACCAAGAAAAAGCTTATATCTTGCTGTTCCTTTTTGATTGGATGCAATTTGTACAGCTTTACGACGTAATTCGCCAAGCTGTCCTGGAGTCAGGCTGACAGTATCGTTTGCTAGTAGTTCCAAAGGGAAATTCTGCTGGAGAAGTTTTTCCAAATCCTGTTGCCGGTCATTCAACATCAGGTTATGCACTTCTTTTAAACTTACACCGGCCAGTTTTAACGGCATTCTTACCCTGTATTGATTACTTACTAGAAGCAGAGGTAACAGTTCGACTTCCAGTTCCGGATCATATTGAAGGGCTTGTTGATATTGTTTAACAGCTTGGCCATAGTCTTCTCTTATCATGGCAAGGTTCCCCATGGTCGCATAAGCAGGGCCATAATCGGGGTCCATGTTGACTACTTGCTCAAAAGTTTGTTGAGCATCCTGATACTCGCCGTTTTTATATTGCTCAACTCCCAGATTGTATAAATGTAAGGTTTCTTCACGGTAAAATTCTGTTTGAATTGCTCCACATCCTGAAACAAACAACAGGAACAAAACGATAGATAATTTGTAAGATATCTTTTCCACTAAAAATTAACCTCCATGCCGGCCTCAATTCTTTCCTCAAACGAAAATGCTGCCCGGTTTCCAAGTGATAGGTAGGCAGAAATCTGATAACGGTGGAGAAATATCGGCTTATACTCCAGGCGTCCAAAAAAATTGACTCCGGTATCCTCGTTGTTCTGGCTGTATTTTCCCTGCAATTGAATCCCCCAATACTCATGGTTCACATCCAAGCGCAGAGAATTATCCTGATAAGGAGATTGACGGGCATAATCGATATCCCTTTTGATATAATCAAGAGAGAGTCGGTAATTGTTTTTATCCTTACGAAAACTAGTATCCAAAATGGAACGAATGGTAGAGCTGTTATCAGTTGCGGAATAATTCCCTTGAACTCTGGTTGACCATTCATCATTCCATTTATGAGTAAGACTGCCCATCATTGCCAGGTTGGTTCCAATCTCATCTTCACGAAACAAAACACTTGTAAAAATATTATTTTTTTCAGCAATAATTAGCCTAAGGGAGCCATCAACTTCCTGAATTTTCTCATCATTACTGCGTTGATTGAGGTTGAAAAACCGTAAAGTGGCTGCGACAGATTGAAATTTCCAAAATGATTTGGGCATAAAATAGTCGATACTGGCCTCCAAACCACTGGCATCACGTTCCACATGATGAAGTGGATCGGCAAACACTGCATCAAAATCTTCACCTAGATCAATATAACCGCCGGAAAAACGAACCTGGCCTAGATCATATTCAGCACGTATGAGATATCCGGCATCTTCCATTTCTTCAGTATTCCTGGTTCCGGCTGCTTCAAGAAGCACATTTAGAGAATCGGTTACCGGTAATCGTATATCAATGGCTGCTGCATGCGAGGTCTCACGTTCAGAGTCATTGAATATTCCAGTAGTTGAATCTGCTCTTTTCAGGGTATAACTTGCTCCCAATTGCCAACTATTCTTTTGCCCATACACAATTCGCGCAGCCATCCCCTGTTCACGGCTTTCTACATCTCCTTCACTTTGAAAAAGAAGTGCATTTAAGGTCACCTGCGCATGTTGATGTTCCGCACTCATGCCAATTTTTCTCCTTTCAGTCCTAAAATCGCTGAAAAGTTGCATGGGATCATTAAAAGCCTTGAGTCCTTTACGAAATACTCCTTTAAGACTGCTGTTCTCCCATCTCTTTTCCAGCATGGCCTGTGTACCGTTGAAGCTTGTTTCTTCACCATCAAAATTCTGGAGAGCTGAGAATGAGCCCTTGGCTGTAAAACCATCATTATGATAATTAAGAGCTGAACGAAAACGTATTTCACCATTACCGGAATAATCATTTTCATCGCTTCGATAAAACGAGGAAAGAGAACCATTAATTTTATATAGATGTTTTTCCGGAGGAAGAGGTTCTGGTATCTGAATGCCACTTTGCGGAGAGAGACTTGCTATACGAATGGAGACAATTGCAGAATCTGTTTCTCCATCTTCAAATAAAACGTTGATAACGATTTGGTATCGACCGCCTGGAAGTCGTTTTCCCGATTCATCCAAACCTTCCCAGGAAATAAAATGATCTCCAGCAAGAATTTCGACATAAGTAATTCTATCAACTGTCCGACCTTGAAAATCAACTAACAGCACTTCAATCTCGCTGGCGTCCTTATCTAGTTGATATTCTATTTTTGCTTTAACTTTATCCGGATCAAATAATCCAGCATCCTGAATAGTTGTGCGGAAGTTGGCAGCACCATAGGCAGGTAAACAGCTAAGGAGGATACAATATCCGATAATAATGATAATTTTAGAAGGTAATGACATGATAATATTTATGAACATGGACCAAATTCTATTACTTTGGAGTCTAAAACATTGACTCCATCACTTGTTTGTAAAATGACTTGAAATGAAAAATTTCCGCCTGAGTAGTCAGGATCACAGGTTACTGAAAATGATCCAGAGCCGATATTCACAACAGAACAGTCCGGTGACCAATCAAAAATAAAATTAAGTCCATCAGAGTAGGCACCACCTCCCTCTTTTTCACCTTCACCTTCACCTTCACCATCCCCATCACAATTATAAGTGCAACCTTCATTTGTGTATAATGTTGAACTTCCAGTATCAAAGGTTCCGGTGATATTGACGCTGTTACAGATGAATGAAGCACCATTTGCAGGTGATGTAATTGTGACTCTTGGAGCAACATATGAATTGGCACGATTTATAAAATCCGAGTCATATCCTCTGTCTCCAACCTGGTTTACTGCTTCTGCCTCAATTTGATTTCCACCTTCAGCAAGTGGAACAGTGATTGAAAATCGGGTATCACCGTTGTTGTATCTCACTGTGTATAATTTTCCATTCACTCTGACATGTACGTCAGCAACAGGAAGAGTGCTTTTAACCGTTCCGCTGATACTGATCGTTTCTGAAGTGGTAGAAGCCGGCAGATTGTCAAGTATCAACGAGATATCAGTGTTGAGGGTAATCATAGCAGTTGCTCTGCCTATTGATCCATTCACATCAGTTGCTAATATTTCAATGGTGTTATTGCCTTTGCTAAGCTGAATCGATTCTTCAAAAGAAAATGATTTGTTTGATTGATGTAAACCTGCTCTGGTGGGTCGACCATTTATTATGATCATTACTTGTTTTATGTCAGCGACTGAACTGGTAGCTGTCCCGGAAATCCTTATTTCATTTTCAACTGTCGTTCGGGGTAATCGGTACAGATCAACCGTAACTTCACCATTACATGTAACAACCGCAGTGGCAGATCCTATTGCACCGCTTTGATCAAGCGCTTGCACCTCGATGATATTGGGACCTTCTGTCAGTGGCAATTCACATTCAAAACTACCATCAGATTTATCAAAAAAGGAGGGTTGTACTTCCTGACCATTCACAAAAAGAACTACTTGCTCTATTGTAGAGCTGCTACTGGTTGCTGTTCCACGTAAATTAATCTGAACCTCAGATGTCGTATAGGGCAGTCTTTCCAATTCGACTTTTACAGCTGAAGATATTCCAGATGGAATACTCGGATTGTAGATTGGTAACTTGAAGGGAATGAGCCATTCTTTTGCCTCGTCATACACAATACCGTTTATGACCTCATCACACATAACTTCCAGGTGAAAAGTCGTTTCATATGGATCGCTTGAGGTAGTTGAAAGGATGTCCTCATCGATTAAAATATCAAAACCATGCAAAGGACTGTTTACGGAGCGCGGACCCATGGTATTAAAAAATACCATATCTGTTTCAACTTTAATTCTGTCATCTTCAGATTCAAGAAATGTATGGCATTGCTCGTAGGACATACTTGAATCATTGAACAGGGAAATGAATAACCTTATATATTCACCTGGATTGGCTTGCCCATCACCATTTTGGTTTTCCAGCTCCCATAAAAGGATTTCATTAATTTTCATCTCTGCTTGACTATCAAGTGGTTGAATATTTTTGCCTGTTAAAAAACGCAGAAATTTTTCATCCTTATTGTTGTGCGTATCAACTGCTACCAGATGGGCAATATGCACTGTGCTTAAAAGGTCAAACGGCCCGTCAATAGCGAGGTAGCCACTTTGTTTGTCGTAAAAAATCTTCTCAGGACTTACGGGTTTGTTATCAATTGTGAGTGAAATTCCATCTTGATTAAGATCTCTCCCACGATCATGAATCATTGCGGTCAAGACCGGCCCCCCGATGTCCTGAATTGCTCCTGGCATCGTCTTGAAATCTATAATTTTTGGAGCAAAGTTGATTGTAAAGTCAAGAGATGCTTCAGAATAAAGCCCTGTCATATCTCCTGCCAAAAAACGGGCTGTATGATTACCTTCCTCCAACAAAGCACCATAATGACCCTGAAATTGAAATAACTTTTCTTCACGGGAATAAAAGTTGAAGGTATAACCTGATTGGGTTTTTTTTGAATATAGCGATGAATGACCTAATATTTCAGGTAGATAAAATGGAGCCAATAGCTGGTTATCTATCCAGAATTTAACCTGGTCTTTAAGTATTCCTGAATTATCTTTTGCTGAACCGATTAAATGTGCGGTCACGTTGGTATTATTAACTTGCAGGAATTTATCGGATTTTGCTGTTTCAATCAGATTAATCTCAACTTCAGGTGGATTGCGTGGAAGAGTGATCCGTATTGCACCATATCCATAATTATTTACCTTGTCTTTTGCCGATATCTGCAAATTGAAAATTTCACCTTCTTGAGGAGGTACAAATTGACCATGAAAGACACCTTTTTTGTCTGATGCATCTGGAATAAATTGAAATGGATGTTCTTTGTAATATCCAATTCGGTTTTCATTTGCGTTGCGCCCTCTAAATCCAAATGATAGCTGCGAGACCGGAGCTCCATTATCATGAATGATTGCAGTGACTGATCCTGTTACAGTGTTATAGGAAACATCTTCGACAACAGGGGCCAAAACATCCATACGTTTTGTTTGACACCTTTGAATTATATGATTTTCCATACCGACACTGATAGCGTCACTGCCTTGTTGTTTTGCCAACTCCCTAATTTTATCCATCAGCTCCTTGGGAGGATATGAATAAAATGTCCCTTGATAGCACACTCCCATATGAATAAATTTTTCACATTCGCGAACAATGGATTGACCATTGCCACTGTTCCCCAATATTGTTTTTGCTGGTTTGTCTGCATTACATGAGCCCAGTCCATGAGAGCCAAGTGGGGGAGGGCCAGATTCTGTAGAAAGGCCAATTGATTGTGATGGGGGTTGGATCTTGTCAGATGGTTGTTTTGTTCTCTTAAAGAAAGTATTTGTTACATTACTTTTAGGACCGGATTTTTCAGAGTCTTCTTCTTCTATTTTTCCCAAGTAACTAAATGTTTTAGTGGCTCTTTGTCCGGCAAGATCAGTTACCGACAAGCTTCCTTCAAATATTTTTTCAGTGGCATACCAGAGATCTGCAATGAATTGACCGGTTTGAGTGTTGAACTCAAAGTCATATTTTTTCCCGAACAATGTGAATTGGATTTGTAGCTGGTTAAGCGGTGTTCCTTCGTCCTTAATTTTGACAGTGAACTTTCCGGTATCTCGATTGAAATTAACATTACTTATAGAAGGTGGTGCCATTGCTACAAGATAATCTCCTTCTTTCAAAAATGTATTTTTATCAAGTAAGCCATTGCCATCTTCTCCCTGCCAGGTTCCGACTTTACGACTTATAGCAGTTTTATAGTGTACTTTCCCTTCTATAACAGGAATTTTTGCTTCATATCTTCCCGAGTTTTCAGTGAACCATGATTTTATACCAGCCACTTCAAACCAGGATTTATTAGTCTCCAGCCCACCCATTGGAGTTGTCTCAACAATCTGTACAAGATGTTTATCAGTGTATTCCAGTGGTTTAAAACTAAAGTCACCCCCAGGATATTCCAAAAAAACAGGGATATATGTAGATTCAAAATAAGGATATTTATATGAACTTTCTTTAAGAAATGGGTAATATATATTACCATCATGACAGAATTCTTTTTCAACCGGATCAATTATCTGCGCATAAGGATAACGAATTTCAAGATAGTCCATGCTATCACCTATTGGCACAAGATGTTTTTGGGTAATTCGAAATTGTACCCTATTATCACTAAAATTATTGTCTAAAATTTTCTCAACTGATATAGCCGGATTCGTAGAGATAACCTCTACTTGCTTGCTCATCATCATTTTAGCAAATGGAAACATTGGTGACAGTTCAGGAGGGCTTTTTTCCTTGAAATAAGAGGCGATCTTAACTGGATACTCATAATCTAATCCAGCATATCGATAATGCGTAACTGATAGAATCTCAGTATCCTCTTTAGATAAATTGAGTATATAACGATCTAACGAAATACGAATCTCATATTGTGAGGCAAAGGCAACTCTAGATTCCAATCTTCTTGAAACACATTCAACTAATTGATATTCTGGCTTTATCAAGTCACGAGCAGTAAAGTACCTGTTGAAGTAACCGATATTTTTCGCCCGATCTTCAAGGGAAATAGATATTCTAAATTTTTTCTCGTGACCTAAAGTTGTATCTGAATCAACATCAAATGATACCAACAAATGCAACTGATTATTCTTGAAAATGAAATTTTTCCCTTTGAGACTTGCCCCCTGCAACTCAATTTGTAGATTACATAAAGATTCATCTGCTTCAACTCCAGAACCATCATCAATTATCTCAAACAACAAATTCTTTCTTTTTTTAGGTGAAGTTAAATCAGACGTTTCTAATAACTTGAATAAAGGCGGGATAGTGTCGACAATAAAAGCGAGGTCTTTCCTATCCTGAACACTTTTGTCATAGGTATAAGTCTCAGCAGTCAGGATATGTTTTCCTTCAGGTAAAGCATTTAGATTTCCTGTTAACGTTGCTTGACCATTTTGGGTTTTACCCAGGCGAAATGTGGTGGCATTAGCATTAACTTTTACACTTACTGCCTGGTTATGCTCTGTTGGTATGGTTCCTGGATTTGGATCGGCAATTAATGTTCCATTAAATGATTCATCATTTTTGTTTATAAATTTTACTGTGTCATTTCCTGAAAGTTCTTTTCCAATAGTGGTTTCAATGCTAAATCCGTAACATGAAAAAAAGACTCCAAGGATTACGTGAAAAAAGGAAATTCTATAATTATACAAGCACATCGTATGCCTATTAAGCTGATATTAAACAATAGCAAATACAAACAACAAAAATATTGTTGTATCTGAACATGGAATAACAATAATGATTTAAAGATATACCTGGTTAGTATGAGACTTTGAAGGAGGCAATTTGAAGAAGAGAGAAAGTACCATATCATGGTCTAAATTTTTCATAATACTATGAGGTATAAACGGCTGAATATTATTTATGTCTTATGAAAACATAATTATTATACTGATGCTAAAATGCTCCTTTTGGGTGACTAAAGATTCGATTTTAATCTGCATGTACAGTTGATTGAATTGTACTATTTCTGTTTTTCGCAAACATACTGTTTTAAAACGATTTGCCATAGGAACAGCAAGTAAACCTGGTTATAGGATTCCCTGAAAAGGTATTTCCGATGTTAGCTGGAAAACATATAGGTTTTACCTCTAGCTAGTGTAAATTTTTCGAGTAAAATAGCATGGTTATGTTGTGGTGTAAAGTAAATAAAATAGTCATTGGTTCTCTTCGTTGTAAAGCCTTGTGGTGGAATGATTTCAATTAAATTAAAGTTAGTAGCAATATTAATTGCTGCTAACTTTTGAGCGTATCTATGTTTTGAAAACTGTAATAGATTAACTCCAATTAACTGAGAAAATGCAGGGCTAATTTTATTGTATTTCGGTTATTCTCAGAATATGTGGCTTTCATCAGTTCGTTCATTTCATTTCATTTCATTTCATTGCACTGCCAACAGTCATTGATATACCTCTGCAAGGATTATTGATTGGAACTCAGTACTTTTCTGATTAAAGATTGTTTTAGATTTAAGTCACAATTATCTGGGTGTTTAAACACTTAATGATTATAAGTTTATTAACTTAAAAACTGGCAATTATTGACAAGTACTTGAATAATTAAATAAAAATAAGATTATGAAAATATGGATTGACGCAGATGCCTGTCCAATTGTGATAAAGGAAATATTATATAAAGCAGCTGGTCGTACAGGCGTGCAATTAACCCTTGTTGCGAATCAGTCTATGCGTATTCCTTCTTCACCGAACATTAATTTTCTGTTGGTTTCCTCAGGGGTTAATGTTGCTGACAATGAGATTGTTGCCCGGCTTGATGCTGGTGATCTTGTAATTACAAGTGATATTCCTTTAGCTGCGGAAGTGGTTGAAAAAGGTGGGCATGCCCTTAATCCTCGGGGAGAGCTATATAGTGTGGAAAATGTAAGGGATCGTTTAAATACGAGAGACTTCATGGATTCACTTCGTGCCAGCGGAGTCGAAACTGGTGGACCAGCTGCGTTAAGCAAAAGGGATAGGCAGTGTTTTGCAAATAGTCTTGATAAATTTTTATGTCAGCACGCACGGAAAGCTTGAGGTGTGCTTAACTCTTTTATTCCGTCGCATTCTATGTTTCCATCCTCTTAATTGTTATTATTTCATTCTTTAGATTTCTTTTCATGAATTAAAAGTTTCCTTGAAAGTTATTGATTGTGGATCATATACTTATATCAAGGTTTTCAGTTTTAACTTTTTGATTTCTGAAATTATTCACCTGTTCTTGTTTTTTTCTCACAATACTTAATTATTGGTAACTTGCTATGAGTAATGGGGAAATACTGATTGTTGATGACAGCAGATCTGTTCTTTCTTTTTTAAGCACTCAATTAAAAGCAGCCAGTTATTCCATCAGCACTGCAGAGAATGGTCAAGAAGCTTGGGAACTTGTTGAAAAAGGAAATATAGACTTGATCCTGTCAGACTTGGAAATGCCAGTCATGGATGGATTTGAGTTGTGTCATTTGATAAAGCAACATGAAGAATACAGGCATATGTATTTTATTTTACTCTCAACCAGGAAAACAATAGAGGACAAAGTTAAAGGGCTTTCCGTCGGAGCTGATGATTATATAGTTAAATCCACCCCTAAAGAGGAATTGTTGGCCAGGATAAATGCTGGAATGAGGGTTAGGCGGTTGCAACAGGAGCTTAAGCAGACTCAGTCTTATATCTATCAACAGGAGAAGATGGCATCCATTGGTCAGCTTGCAGCTGGTGTTGCTCATGAAATTAATAATCCCATTGGTTTTGTAACCAGTAATCTTGCAACACTTAAGAAATATAACGAGCGATTATGTCACTATATTAACGCAGTTTCCAGCGAGATAAAGGAAGGTTCGCAAAAAGAGATGGCTCAACTTTACAAGAAATATAAAATTGGTTTTGTTCAGGATGACGCTAATGATTTGATCAATGAATCCCTTGAAGGGACTGTAAGGGTGACAAAAATTGTTCAGGGACTAAAAAGTTTTTCCAGGGTAGATGAGGCTGAGTCAAAGCCTGTTGATCTCAATGAATGTCTTAAAAGTACATTAAATATTGTTTATAATGAACTTAAGTATACAACAACTGTTCATGAAGAATATGGAGACCTGCCTTTGACTAGATGTTATGCGCAACAGTTAAATCAGGTTTTCATGAATTTGTTGGTAAATGCTGGTCAGGCTATTGAAGATAAAGGAGAAATTACCATTCGTTCCTGGAGTGAAAATGCTTTTATTTATATTTCTATTTCAGATACAGGTTGTGGAATTGAACCTGAAAATATTAACAGGCTGTTTGAGCCGTTTTTTACTACCAAGGATGTAGGAAAGGGAACCGGACTTGGTCTGAGTATTTCCTATCATATAGTTCGAAAGCATGAAGGGTGCTTGACTGTGAAAAGTAAACCGGGAAAGGGAACAACCTTCACGGTGTCTATCCCTGTGAAGAATTAAAATAGGGTGTTTTCTCAAGACACCCTTAAGAGGAGCAATCCAGTTATCTTTTAGGGATGTTTATTTAGATTGTTGGAATTTGATTAATAAGCGTGGTGTGTAGCGGATAATTCTAACGTCTATGTTTTGAGAGTATTAATTGTCTAATAATATTATTGTTTTTTGTGATTTATTTGTGTTTACAAGCAAATAATGATCAAGCTATGGTGGTTAATTGAGGATGAAGATGGATAACAAATTCACATTACTCATTGTTGATGACGAAATACTTGTGTTGAAATCTTTGACCAGAGTTCTTGATGATTTTGAAGGGGTAATATTGCAGGCACAAAGTGGTCAAGAGGCTTTAGAGTTGCTTGATCGCAATGATGTTGACATACTTCTAAGCGATAATCAGATGCCAGGCATGACAGGATTGGAGCTGTTGGAAACAGTTAAAACTCTTTATCCTAAAATAATATGTTTGATGATGACAGGCTATGCGGACCTTCAAACAGCTGTTGAGGCGATAAACAGGGGACATGTGTATAAATTTATAGTTAAACCATGGGATAACGATAAGCTGGCTGGTCTTATCCAGGAAGCGGTAGTTCGAGTGCAAGAGTCTGGCTCATCCTGATTGGTTTGAACAGGGTGGTGAATCATGTCACCTCTGGAACACGATTAAGATCTATGAAATGACAACCCAAAGTTATTTGGTAAGAATCTTATCTAAAGTTTTCAGAAAATAATTATTTGTTTCTCTATCTTTTAAGGAAACACGAAAATAGCTATTGCTGAGATTATCAAAATTACTACAGTCTCTGATGATAATTTTATGTTTTAATAACTCCTGGCGTAGCTGATCTGCTTTCCATTTGCCTTGCAAATGGCATAAAATAAAGTTTGCATCTCCTTTTACCACTGTTATTTCAGATATTTTCCCAAGTGATTGTGTAAACAAAGAACGTTCCTGTTCGATATATTGCAATGTTTCTTCAATAAAGTGATCACCATGTTGTAAAAGGTATTTTCCCGCAACCTGGGCAAGTTGATTCACATTCCATGAATGCGCCTGGGAAGCGATCTTTTTCAGGTTGCTTTTGGTAGAAACGAGATACCCAAGTCGCAAACCTGGCATGCCAAAGATTTTTGATGCTGAACTCAGAATGTAGAGGTTCTCGGGTATTGGCATGCTTATGAGGGATTTTTCCCTGACGAAGGGAAGGTAGGACTCGTCAATGAGAAAAGTGGAGTCAGGTTGACTGGAAACAAAGTCGCTTAGCTTTTCAGACTCTGTCAATTGGCCGGTTGGATTGTTGGGATTACAGATAAAAACCAACTCATTACCGTGCAATTTGTTTTTGAGTAGATCGAGATTCAGAAAAAAATCGTTTTTGGGATTTAACGGAAAATTGTTGGCCTTGATTCCAGCCCCGTCACAAGCCCGTTGATAATCGGAATAAGTGGGGGTCACGATAAGTGCTTGTGAACACTTAAGGGCTTTAGGTAGGGTGAAAATGAATTCTGTAGTCCCGTTTCCTGCTAACACCTGACCAGTTTCCAGTGAATATTTGTCTTCAAAAATCTTGAGTAGGCTACTGTTATCGATTTCAGGTAGATAAGATATTTTTTCCAGGTTATTGGTCAGTTCTTTTGTCAAACCAGGAATAAGGCCAAATGGACTGAGGTTACTGCTCAGGTCAAAGAGATCAGAGGTACGGCAGTTAAGCCTTTTAGCAATGGCAATGATGTCGCCACCGTGAGAATTTTGTTTTATATTAGCAGGATGCATGTTTTTTTATTTTTTTTTCGAGAAAGAATTTACTGGTAGAAATAGCATATGTTTTGTTAGAAAAAAATAACCAAAGCAGGGGGGCATAAAAAAGATGTAAATTAGATGAAGCAGAGATTTGCCTTCTTAGTGCTTAAGACCTGCCAATAATTTCAGTATTGTTGTTATTCTTTTATTATCAGTTAATTATGTTGTCTGTTGTTTTGCTGTCCTTTGAAGAGGTACGTAGCAAGTTAACGTTGAATTTTAAATTTTTTCATTCTCTTCCAGATCGTAACTCTGCTTACACCAAGGATCTCTGCAGCTTTTGTCTGGTTTCCTCCTGAAGCACTAAGGGCGTCCAATAACTGCTTTTTTTGAATTTCTTGTTGTCTTTTTCTGGGATTAGCAACATTTTTTTGCGAGTTCGAAGAGTCTTTTGGTTGTATCAGTGTAACTGGCAGGTGGTTGAGGGCAATTTGTGATTCAGTGCATAATACAAAGGCATATTCCAGGGTGTTTACCAATTGCCGGATGTTTCCAGGCCAGGGGTGGTCTATGAGTACTCCCATTGCCTCACGAGAAATTGAAGTAATTGCTTTTCCGGTCCGATCTGCCAACCTTTTGATAAAAGTTTCCACCAGCAAGGGGATGTCTGATTTTCTTTCCTGTAAAGACGGCATGGGAATAGGTAAGACATTGATTCTATAATAGAGATCTTCTCTGAAAAGACCGTCTCTAATCAGTTTTTGTAAATCTTTATGAGTAGAAGCAATTATTCGGACATCAATTTTAATAGGTTGGTGGTCACCGACTCTTTCTATTTCTTTATCCTGGAAAAAACGCAGCAGTTTTGTCTGGGTTCCAGAGGGGAGATCGCCTATTTCATCCAGAAATATATTACCGCCGTGAGCAGACTCAAATTTGCCGGTTCTGGCGTATTCCGCACCGGTAAAAGCACCTTTTACATGTCCGAAAAGCTCGCTTTCCAGCAGGTTTTCATTTAGGGCAGCGCAATTGACTTTGACAAATGGATAATCTTTGCGCTGGCTATTTTCATGGATAACGTTTGCTAGTAACTCTTTGCCTGTACCTGGTTCACCATAGATGATTAAAGGAGCATCAGATTGAGCAGCACTCATGGAAAGTTCAAGCATTTCCTGGATAGATGAAGAGTTCCCGATAATGCCTTGGAAACCCTCCTTAAAACGGAGACGTTGGCGGAGATTTGAGATAACTCTTTTTTGATCGATAACAGTACTCATATCAATAAGGCTTTCAATGCCACCAATTACAGCACCATTTCTGTCACGAATCAATGAGCCACTTACAAGAAGGTGAATTGGTTTATTATCTTTGTTTAAAAATGTACATTTCCTGTTGTTGATTGTTTCTTCTTTGAATAAAGAGCAGTTTTTGTTGAGCAGGTTTGTTGGTTCGGGGAAGCAGTTATCACATTGGAATAAAGAACATTTTTTTCCTTTGAGTTCTTCGTTGGTATATCCAAGTAATTTTTCTAGAGTTTTGTTGGCAAATATGATTTGACCCTCAGGGTCAACTAGAATGAGTCCTTCTTGCATGGTGTCAACAATAGACCTCATGAAATTTTTCATATCTATGTTGGCAAACATTTTTTAATCCTCCACTCTTTTTACCTTTGCAACAGCATCTTCATCCTTTTTGCCTTTCATTAATGATATAAGCAACATCATTTCTGATTGGCCTGTAAGGTGAACCCTTAAAAATGATGTTAATATGTTATCATTTAATTAACACTTTGCAAGTAGGAATTTGTTAACACTTTACATGAGATGTTTAAGGGTGCTTACAGGATGTTGTATAAAATCACATTGTTGTGATTTCCTGTTGCTTTTGCACTGTCTTCGTTTCATAAACAATATTGATTAAGACAGCAATTTTTACCTTTATCAGGAGATAAATTTGAATATTTTTCTTGATTTCAGGATGGATGGTTAATAAATTTGGACATTTTAAGGTTATAAAAGGCAATTTTCTCCACAGGTGATTCGAGAAGATATCTATGGGTTTTTCAAACTGATATTGCAGTCTATTTATAAATTTTGGTTTTACGTTCAAAATTGTTTGAGCAATATATATAATATTTGCTGTTCTTTATACTTTTATGATGTGCGAAAGTTTTGTTGTTGGATCGCAGTGAAAAATGCGATTAAAATTTGAAAATTTGCATGTCCAAAATAAGAAATTGAGTACGTGTCAGTATTTGTATTTTTAACCAAATCTAACTTCCATGATCTCTTCCATCCTTTTATTCTCTTCTCTAAGTGGACACTGCTGATTAATTTTTGGTTAAACAATTGACCCCTGATGCTTAGATAATGAAATTTATTGCATTTGATATTTTAAGTTTTATGGCAGACAAATTGGATCAGATTCTATCTGTAGACAAAAACACTATTAAATCTTTTTAATTTTATTATCGAAATGAAGTCATCTGATAGATTGTTGAAATACTAATTGAGTTAATTCTTTGAGAGGACAGGCAAATAGCAAAGTAGTGAAGAATTGATTTTTTGTAATTGATATCAGGATATTACTGGCTGATAATGCTAAGGGGAGCTGGTTAATGGCTAGAGAGATTGGGGAAATAAAGAAGGAGTGAGGTGGAAAATGAAATATATCGATAACTGGCAAATGGATATATGACTGTAAGTTTGGTTTTTATGAGATTTTTTTCATACTGATTAACTGTAAATCCAGAGTTGTAAAGAGTTAGCAAATAATATAGATCCAGGGCTTTTAACTGGAAAAGTTGTCAGAATTCTGGTTGGTTTTCAATCTTGCTCCGAATTGCAGGATGACAAGTGACGGGATAATGATAATCACCCCGACCAAGGTTAACACCGGAGGAAACGGATATCCGCCAAACCAGTCCAAGATTATTACAAAGGGTGGGTAAAGATAGCTGTATGCCATTACTCTCGTGGGGCCAATCTTGAGAGTGGCAATTTGGGTGAGGAAAAAAGTTATTATAGTGCAGAATACTGCCAGATAAATAATTCCAAGCCATATTTTCATTTCAACATCCTGCCATGAAATATCAGTAATTGACGAGGCTGAAAAAATGAGTAACCAGATGCATCCTGTTGCCATTATCCAGAAGGTTAACACGGCCATCGGTTCTCCTCGGTGGAGAAGTTTGATTAGTGGTGTATAGAGAGCCATGAATAGACAGGCAGTAAAAAAAAGAAGATCTCCGTAATTGAGTTCCAGGGTGAGAATACGGCTGATGTCACCGTGAAATATTACTAATACTGCACCGATCATGGCCAGAATCATTGCTGTTAAACGAAATATACCAAGGCGTTCTTTTAGTAGGAAAGCACTGTAGATTCCTGAAATTCCAGGAACAAGTGTAAATATGACGCCTGTATTCAGGGCAGTGGTATAGCGAAGAGAGAGAAACATTAGCCAAAAAAACAGTACCAGGGCTCCACTTATAATGCTGTAGCGAAAAAGCGCTTTCAAGGATGGAAAAGGAAGGGGATAGCGTAGTTTGACAATAGGGAAAAAGATGATGGATGCAACGAAAAAACGGATCAGGGTCAGTATTGCTGGATCAAGGCCGTCAGTAATTGCTTTCCCCACTGTAAAAGATGTGGATACCAATATTGACGAGAATATCATCAATATGTGAATAAGCCATAAAGGCTGGTTTTTAAGATTTAACCTTTTAATTCTCATCGAAGCAGGTCGACCAGTTTGTCATGGATGCAAGAATTACTGGCAATGATTTCAGGAATAAATGGTGAAAAAGGTTTTCCTGCAAAATTACTGAGTACACCACCTGCTTCTTCAACGAGAAGCATTGCCGCTGCTGTATCCCATGGTTTCAGATCAATTTCCCAAAAACCGTCTATTCGCCCACATGCTAAGTATGCCAGGTCAACTGCTGCTGCCCCGCATCTTCTTATATCCCGGACTTGTGGCAGGACATTTTGTAGTTGCTGGAGGGTTTTTGCAAGGTGACTGTGGATGTCATATGGAAATCCAGTTGCGAGGAGCGATTCGATAAGTTTGTCTGTCTTGGTTACATTTATTTTTTTGTTATTTATCCATGCACCGCCATCTTTAATTGCGCAGAAAAATTCATCCTGCATAGGACAGTAAATTATACCGATCTGTGGACTTTTATCGTCCCATAGAGCGATAGACACACCAAAAAAAGGGAGACCGTGGGCAAAGTTGGTGGTGCCATCCAGGGGGTCAATTATCCAAAAGCATTTTTCATGTTCCAGTTTTTCAATTTTATTAGACGATTCTTCTGCAAGATATGGAAGTCCTGGAAAGTCTTTTTGTAAAATAGAGAGAATGGCTGATTCTGCGGCTAGATCAGCTTCTGTGACAAGGTCAATTGAACCTTTAAATTTAATGTTATGAGGTTTTTCATAGAGGTTGCGGATGATCGATCCTGCTTTCAGAGCAGCAGTGGTTGCTGTTTGCAGAAGTTCTTGCTGGTACTTGCTTTTGCATGCCTTAAGAGCATTTTCTATTTGTTTCATAAGAGTACCTTAGATGTTTTGCTAATGTATTATTTTTTTTGATCATTGTTGGAAGGGCTATTTTTTTGAAAAAATGGAATTGAATTCTATTCTTGCTCGCCCCAGCCACCACCGCCTGGTGTGAGTATTCGGATGGTGTCACCTGGATCAACAGTGATTTCATTTTTCCCCCCCAGGTTAATTATCTGAGTGCCTTGTTTGAGATACAGGTTTTTACCTTTTTCACCGGGTCCTCCTCCTGCAAGTCCATAGGGACTGAAGACTCGTCGTTCAGATAAAATGGCGACATTAAGTTGTTTTAGAAATTCAATTTCCCGGACAAGACCGTTTCCTCCTTTGAATTTCCCTGATCCTCCTGAATCTTCCCGTATTGAAAATTCTTTGATTAATACTGGATAGCGTTGTTCCATTATTTCTGGATCTGTTATACGGGTATTTGTCATATGACTATGGACTCCGGAACATCCATGCCAGTTAGGTCCGGCACCACTACCTCCACCAATTGTTTCATAATAACCAAATGTTTCATCACCAAATGTCAGGTTATTCATGCAGCCCTGAGAGGCTGCAGCTGCCTGAACAGTTTTGAGTATTACATCTACAATCCTTTGCGAGGTAAGGACATTTCCTCCGACCACTGCTGCATTGTCAGATGGATTGAGCAGAGAACCTTTTGGAATAATAATGGTAATGGGATTCAGGCAACCTTGATTGAGAGGTATATCCTGATCAATTAGACAGCGTAGCGAATACAGAATGGCTGACTGGGTGACTGCCACAGGTGCATTCAGGTTTCCCCATAGTTCTGGCCCTGTATTGGAAAAATCGAAAGTTGCACTTCCAGTATTCTTATCAATTGTCAGGCATAGAGAGATCAGGCTGCCATCATCAAGATAATCTTTGGACTCAAGAACTTGTTTCTCTTTATCAGGACTAAGAGATAGTGATAACTTTTGCAGCATATTGCGGACAGCATTTTCAGCATTGCTTTGGATATGTTTCATGTAGGCGAGAACAGTCTTTTCGCCGTTGATCTTTATCATCTCAAGCAGCAGATCAATACCCCTTTGATTTGCTGCTATCTGCGCTGATAGATCAGCTATTACCGAATCCGGATGTCGAACCTTGGGAGATATCTGGTCCATAAGCTGCCTGAACTCATCTTCTTTAAATGAATGGTTTTCAACCAATTTAAAGCTTTTTATATGAAGACCTTCATCGTCTAAAGTTCTTGAAAATGGTGGCATGGAACCTGGAGAGATCGAACCAATATCACTATGATGTCCACGGCCAGCCACAAAGAAAAGGATTTTATGGTTTTTAAAAACAGGGGTAATTACTGTGATATCTGGAAGATGTGACCCGCCTGCCTGGGGATGATTGCTGACAATGACATCTCCGGGATTAATGTTGTTTTTGTTGATTTGTATTTGACTTCTAACAGCTTCACCCATTGCGCCAAGATGAACAGGAACATGGGGTGCATTGGCAACCAGTCCACCCTGACTATCAAAGATTGCGCAGGAAAAATCCAGCCTCTCCTTAATATTGGTTGATAGAGAGGTCTTTTGCAGTATTCTGCCCATTTGTTCTGCTATCGACATGAACTGGTTACTGAAGATTGCCAGGTTTATCGGGTCTGCTTCTGTTATTTCATGGGGTTGTGTCTGTTGGTCAACATTGATGATGATTGCAGAGTCAGTTATCTTGGCCGTACAATCAGGTTCAACCACAATGGTTGCCTCATCTTGAATGATAAGAGCAGGGCCTGTGATTTGTTGGTTCAAGCCCAGGTCAACTGCACGGTAAACAGGGGTTTCATGCCAACTGTTGTTGAAATAACAGTTGGTTTTGGAGTGAGGTTGTGCCAAAGTTTGTGAAGGTTTAGGAAGTTGAAAAGTATTTGCTGCAGCAGCTACTGCCCTTACGCGGATATCATCTACCAGCAGTGTCCTGTTTTGAAGATCAAAGCCAAATTCCTGTAAGTGTATTTTACTGAATTGTTTATGGAAGTCATTGTCCGCAGGTTGCCTGACCATATAGCTGGTATCTGTTCCTTGGTAGCGGAGGTTCAAGTATCGAGTGCTCGAAATATTATTTTTGTGATAACCTTGTTTCAGTAGTTTGTTTCGGCATGACTGGTCAAGTTTGTCGAGGCGCTGTGTCAAATTTTGAATTACTTGAGTGAGTGGTAAGGCCCCGGCAGGTTGTTGCTTGTCGCAAACTACATCGGCGAGTGCCATCCCCAGAGCTGATAAAATTCCGGAAAATCTATGGATGAAAATAGTGGCAATGCCAAGTTTTCTTGCAATAGCACATGCATGTTGTCCTCCTGCACCGCCAAAACAGGCAAGAACATGATTCTTGATATTATAGCCACGCATGATTGATATTTCACGGATTGGGCGAACCATCACTTCATTGGCAACATCAATAAAGCCCATGGCAACCTCTTGGGTTGTCATCTTTTTTCTACCGTGTATTTTTGCGTCTTCATTAATAGTTTTGGTGAGACGATTCAGCTCTTCTTCTGCTGCTTGTCGATCCAGAAATTGATTTTCATTGGGCCCAAAAATTTGGGGAAAATAATCAGGATGTAGTCTGCCTAAAAAGAGATTTGCATCCGAAAGAGCAAGGAAACCATTTTTTCTGTAACATACCGGTCCGGGATGAGCACCTGAAGACTCAGGCCCAACAGCGAGCATTGAATTACGGTAAAAGAGACGCGATCCACCACCTGCAGCCACTGTGCGAATATCTAGTTGGGGTGCCTGAATGCGTACACCTGCGGTTTCGGTTTCGTGGACAAGTTCATATGTGCCGCTATATCGCGATACATCAGTGGATGTTCCACCCATGTCAAAACCGATAACCGGTTTTTCACCCATCTGTTTGAAAGTTGTTAGGCCAAAACCTACCACCCCTCCTGCCGGACCTGATAATATTGCATTACTGCCTTTGAAACCGGATGCCTGAACCAGGCCGCCATCAGATTGCATGAAATGAAGAGGTGTGTTACCCAGTTGATTTTTGAAACCTGTACGAAAATTATTGAGATAGCTGGTTATATGGGGAGTAAGATATGCGTCAATGCAGGTTGTGTCACCTCGTCCAACCATCCTGATTCGGGGCATCACTTCATGTGATAGAGAGATATGGTCAAAACCGATTTCTCTGGCGATTTCACCGATAATTTTTTCATGTTCATGAAAGCTGTATCCATGCATCAGGATTACAGCGATGCTGCGGATTCCTTTATTGTAAAGGTTTTGCAGATCGTTTCTTACCTGATCTCGATTTGGTTTTTTAAGGATTATAAAACGATCACCGCTTATCCCGGTTTTTATATCTGAGATCTGAAGGTCATCTTTTTCTGCAACAGGTCGTATTCTTTCGTTAATTTCAACAGTTTCAGCGTAAGTCTGTTGTGGTTTTATGATGTTGAGGGCAAACAGCTCTGGTCTGTTTTGGTAGCCAATTTGAAGAAGGTCTTTGAAGCCTTTGGTGATTATTAAGGCACACGGGGTTCCTTTTCGTTCAAGCAGGGCGTTGGTCGCAACAGTTGTTCCCATGCGTATCCATTGGATAAACTCTGTGGGGACATCAGCAGACGGGATATGAGTATTGGTAATCCTTTCTATGATTCGCCGTATGCCTTCATGAGGTGCATCCCTGTAGTTGGCAGGATCATCGGAGAGAAGTTTTTCTGTGAAAACGGTATTGCCATATAAAGCAAAAACGTCTGTAAATGTACCGCCGCGATCCAGTGCAAAACGGATGGAATTATTTTCAGGGCCAGGCATGAATAGTATAATATTAGTTTTTTTGTATTAGTGTTGTTGCCTCTCTGTTACTGGAGATGGCAGGTGTGGAGTAATCCTTTTTAACTCAATTACTTGGAGATTATTAAAACAGGGGTTGATTGTTTTTTTGGATGAATCAAAAAAAAATGGTCCAATCCTGATTTTCTAGCCATTAAGGCTGGGACTGTATATTGATCTCAGTTATATTTTATTTTTTTTTCCATATGGAAAGGGCTTTTTTATAAACAAGCGACCGGGAAAGATCAAGATCCTGAGAAATGTTGCTTACAGCATCTTTCAGGCTCATTTTACCGTGTTCTTTATACCAGTGGAGCAGGTCCTCCAGGTTGTCCGGTTTATCTTGTTTAATTTCATCTGCCTGATGAATAATTAGGACCAGTTCTCCTTTTATTTTGTGTGGTAATTTTTCCAGGATCTCGGTGGCCGTACCAACCAAGTGTTCTTCGTAAATTTTAGTTAGTTCCCGAAAAAGGAGGATTGGTCTGGAGTTGAAAATGCTGTGGCAATCTTCAAGGCATTTTTTAATTCTGTGGGGGGATTCATAAAAAACAAGAGGGCATGTCATTGTGCTTAACTGTTGCAAAAGATTTTTCCTCAATCCTTTCTTTGCCGGTAGGAAACCGCCAAAGAAAAAAGCTGTTTCATTAATCCCGGAAACAGATAAAGCTGTTGTAATTGCTGATGCTCCAGGTATCGGGATTATCGAAATGTCTGCCTTTCTTGCAGATTGAACCAGGATTGAACCTGGATCTGAAATAGCAGGAGTGCCAGCATCTGATACCAGTGCAATAGAGGTACCTGATAATAATTTTTGAATAAGAATTTCTGCCTTGTACTGTTCTTTTTCCCGGTAATAGCTTGTCAGGGCTGTGGAAATATCGAGATGATTGAGCAGTTTTCGGGTATGCCGTGTGTCTTCACATGCAATTAAATCAACTTCAGAGAGGATTCTGGAGGCTCTTTTACTGATATCTTCGAGGTTACCGATGGGGGTGGCTACTACAAAAAGAGTTCCTGATTGTTTAGCACTCTTCATTTATTACCTGTTTGGTTGTTGGCTGGTATTAGGGGGATAAAAAACATTTCCCAAAAAAAATTTCAGGGAGAGTCTGGGATGTTTTTTTTGATTACAGGGAGCAAGTACAATTGTTGTGTTGATCAATAATGTTCCCTGTCCCACATTGAAGGGTCAAAGCGGATAACTTTATTTCGTCCTGTATCTTTGGCTTTGTAGAGAGCAACATCAGCAAATTTGATTGCTTCCCAAAAACCGTTTGTATCTCCAGGGAATTCACTTATACCGATGCTAATAGTTTTATTCAGGGTGATTCCCATGCTGGAGAATTTATATTTTTCCACAGCAAAACGGATTTTTTCCGCTACTTCAATAGATGTTTCAGATTCGCAATCTACCAGCAGGATAAGAAACTCTTCTCCACCATAACGGACAAGATGATCGGCTTCCCTGATATTGTTTTTAAGGATTCCTGAGAGGGCTTGGAGAACCAGATCTCCAAATTCGTGTCCGTGTTCATCGTTGACCTGTTTGAAAAAATCCATGTCACACATCAAAATGGCCATTTGGGAATTTCTTCTTCTGATTCCAGCAATAAGGTTGTTGATGTTCCCTTCCAGGTAGCGGCGGTTATGAAGGCCGGTGAGAGTGTCACGAATGGCTAGGTTGTGCAGGTTCTCTGCCAATCTTTTTGACTGGATAACAGGTAGGGCTTCCCGGAGATATTGACGGGCTCTAAGTAGACTTATTTCTACTTGTTTTTTCCTGTCGGCACTGTTTGCGTAGAGAAATATAAACTGAATAACACCCAGGATTTTTCCACCAACCAGCATTGGAACGCAACAGTGAGTCATAACATCTGAATGAGGGAATACCGGGCAGATTTCAGGGTATCCAACAGAGGATACCAATTCTCCTGTCCGTTTAGCTCTACAAATGGAGACTGCACTCATCTGGCAGATGTCTGATTCCAACTCTTTGGGGCAGGTATAGACTGGTTCAATGGTTTCTCCATTATCATTAATCTCATAGATAACAAAGTTTTCAAGGTGGAGTTGTTTGCGAAAAATATGGGCCAGTCGTTTGTAAACTTCCTCAGTGGTTTCGTCAGCTTCAATTGTTCTTCTGAACATTGATATATTGTGGATATCGGAGATGAGTCCGTTAGCAGCAAGGGCCACCTGGCCAATTTCATCACTGGTAATTATCGGTATTGCTTCATATGCTTGACCTTCAGCACTTCCCCGCCTGTTTAGTCTGAGTTTTTCAAGGCTATTAGCCATTTTTTCCAGTAGGTCCACCAGTATTCTTATACACAAAAAACTGGTAATGCTAAGCAGGGTCATTATGGCTATGACAAGCATAAAACCATTTTGCATATACATGTCTGCAAGGTGGTTGATGTTACTGACTATCTCCTGGTTGGACGAGGTGGTTATTTCTTCGAGCAGATTTTTTAACCGGCTGACAAAATAAAGGTTGTATGCACCGATAGCGGTATAGCCAGCAAGAAAACTGGCTAAAACAAATAAAAATTTTCCGTAAATAGATAGGTTGAAAAATGGTTTCCACAGGCGTAGCCATAAGGAATTATTAGGATGTGTTATATCGGACATAGTATTTTTTAATGGTAATTGAAAAGTATTTACGAGTCAGTTTTTTTGATCTTTGAACTTAACTTAATATAATCGCTAAGTGAAGTTAATTTCTTTGTTGATACAATATACCATGCAACTTGCGGGTCTTTGTAGCTTGGCAATACCCAGATGTGGAGGGATTTATTTGCTAGTTTTTTGAATTTTTCGGGTAATGCTAAGTTTTTAAGAGTAATAATTATACCTGGAATCAAATAAATTCAAATTTATCGGTTTGTGTCGTATAATTTATTATTAAGCTACTTTGCTATGTAAGGTTATGTCATGGAACAACATTAAAAAAATCCAGACAACTAAAAGTGTTGAGAATTGATTATAGTAAAGAGCTATATGTGTGATTTGTATGACCATTATGAAAATGGATTAATTTGCCTTGTCTATGTTGTGATATAAGTTATTTGAAAAGTATGCTGAACTAATTGAGAAATAGTTTTACTCTAGTTTAAATAGGTGATATAAAACAAAAAAAAGTTATCTTTCGATTTTTATGTTGCTGGTTTTATTCTTGTCAATATTCCAGTTACAGCTGCAGCGCAGTAGTTTTTTGAAAACCTCATTTTCAAGAGAGATATTTTATATATTTTATGAATGATCATGTTTTGACATATTTGCAGGATTTGGCAAGGGTACTTGATATAGAAAAGGACCCTTATAAAATGATGGAGCAGGCTGTTGCCAAGTTGAAGCAGATTTTTACAGCAGACAGTGGTTGGCTTTTGTATCCATGTGATCTGCAATCATCAACCTGTCACGTCAAATATGCACTTACCAGTCCTGGCATATACCATACATTTGCTGATCATGAAGATTTGTCTATGCAGGGTGTATTTTGTAAAAGCCTTGAGGAGATGTTTCTAAGCGATGCTCCAATAACCACCATAGCTGATGGTAAGACTGGTCTTTTTTATGAAAAAAAAGGACAATGTTCCATAAAATCGCAGCTTGCCATGGTTGTCAGGATGAAAAATGTCCGGCCATGGGTCATAGGGCTTCATCAGTGTTCTTCTGCAAGGATTTGGACTCCCCATGACGTAGACCTGTTCCAATATGCTGTTAAGAGAATAAGTGATGCTTTTGACTCTAAATTTCTTGATCAGCAATCCGGTAATGTCAGAAAGCCCCGTTCGAAAAAAGATTCTGAATCAGTCTGGAGTGAGCGACGATTCCGTTCACTTTTCCATATCTCCAGTATCTCTTTTTGTCTGGGTGATTTTTCTGCAATGGAAAAATCTTTTGAAAGGCTGAGGAACGCTGGAGTTACAGATCTTGATAAAACGTTTAATATTCATTTCTCCAACTTGAAGAAAGTACTGGATATTTTACGTTACTTCGAGATTAATCGAGCTACTTTGGATTTGTTTCAAGCAACAGATAAGCATGAGCTTACGTTTGCGTTTCACAGATGTTTTACCAACAGAACCTTAGTTGCTCTTATTGCAATACTTGAAGCTCTTTATGTAAAGAAAAAACATATTGCCATTGAAGTCCCTTTTAAGACATTGAAAGGGAAAAAGATTGATACCATTTTATGTGTCGATGTCCTGGCAGGTGAAGATAGTAAAAAAGTTCTGGTTAGTATAACCGATATTTCCGAGCAAAAGGATTCTGAGCGTAAACTTCTTACGTCCATCGAAAAGTATCGTCAGTTACTGGAAACAGCAAATGATGCAATTTTCATAATAGATGCTGAAAGTGGAATTATTCTGGAAGCAAATCAAAAGGCTGGTGAATTGCTTGGCAGGGTAGTTGTTGAACTTGTCGGGCAAAACAAGTCAGAACTCCATACTCCTGAGGATTGGCATCAGTATAAAGATATATTTGAAACTCAATTCAAACACGATAGAACCATCGAGCAGAGACAGACCTTTGTGCTTCATGCTGATGGGTCTAAGGTCCCGGTTGAAATTAGTGCCAGTAAAACTTCAATGAACGGTCAGGAGATAATTCTCGGTATTTTTCATGATATCAGTGGTCGTCTTGAACATATAAAACGCCAGAATCTTCTTGCCACAGCAATTGAGAAAATTGATGAGTCTTTAATAATTACAGATCCACTGGGGCATATTGAGTACGTTAATTCTGCTTTTGAAGAAGTGTCTGGGTTTACCTCAGATGAGGTTTTAGGACAAAAACCCAATCTCATGAAGAGTGGAGTTCAGGAAGAGGCTCATTATCAAATGATGTGGCAGACCATTAGTAATGGTGATGTGTGGCGTGGTCAGCTTGTAAATAAAAAGAAAGATGGTGGCATGTATATGGAAGATGTCACTATTACACCGGTACAAGATTCGTTCAGCAAGGTTCAGCACTACGTAGCAGTAAAAAGAGATATCACCAAACAAGTGGCAATTGAAAATCATCTTCGTCAATCCCAAAAAATGCAGGCTATTGGCACCCTTGCTGGAGGAATAGCCCATGATTTTAATAATATACTTACTCCTATTATGGGTTTTGCAGAAATGTCCTTGCTTCGGGCAGCTGATGATGAGGTGCTCCAGACAAATTTGGAGGAGGTTGTTAAAGCTGCAGACCGGGCAGGTAAGCTCATAGATCAAATTTTATCCTTTAGTAAGCAGACTGAGAAAAAATCAGCGTCACTGAAAGCGAAAACAGTTATTGAAGAGGTTTTTAATTTTCTACGTGCCAGTTTGCCTTCCAGCGTCACTATTTATCAGGATATCGAATCAGAAGCCAAGATTCGTGTTGATCCAACCCAGTTGCATCAAGTAGTCATGAATCTTTGCACCAATGCATATCAGGCGATTGGCGCTGAAGATGGTATGATCAGGATTTCTTTGCAGAGTGTTACGCTTGGTAAACGTGAAGGGGTTGAAATGGGTCATTTGAATTTTGGAAATTATGTTCTTCTCCGTGTTGAGGATAATGGCAGAGGGATACCCAAGGAATTTATTGACAGGGTTTTTGATCCGTATTTTACCACCAGAGACGTTAATGAAGGGCATGGGCTTGGTCTCTCTGTCGTTCATGGGATTATTAACGAGTACGGTGGAGCTGTTCTTGTTAATTCTGAACCAGGAAAAGGTAGTTGTTTTGATGTGTATTTACCTGAAATAGAAGCAGAAGATGATTTGTCTAATCCAAAAATAAAGTAGCTGCTGCTATGATTTAATTTAAGTATTTATCCTTTTGTTATTTTAAAAATGAAAACGTATAGAAGCTGATTTTTTTTAATGTCTGGTAAAAAAGTCAGCAGTGTCCGCTTAGAGAATTGCAGAGGCTATTTTATATCAAATAGTTACTGCATAACACCAACCATTGTTTCCGCGTTCGTCATTCCGTTACTCAGTTACTCCGTCATGTTTTAGCCGGTGGTAAGCGTAGACTCCGATCCAGGGCAACAGAAATGAATAAGCAGCCTGTTGTATACATATTGGCTAGCAAAAAATATGGTTTAACATGTGGTTTTTCTCAATTATTCCCACAGGCAGCGATTGTCTAGGTTCTTATCTGTAAGTCCATATTCATAGCGGCTGGTCATTATTATTATCCCTGAATTTTCATACTAAATTAAATCGTTCTTTTAATTCAATGTGATCTGCAATTTCTATGGGATTTTTGGGAAAATGTGTACCCTTATTTTGTGGGGTTTAATGGGGATCTGTTGAGAAAAAAATTGACTTTTTGCGGCAATTGGGTCTTAAATGAAACAAGGTGAAAAGCATTGCGCTGGAACAGTTTTTATCAAGTAAGTTTTAATAAGGAGAATGTATGTTAAAGAAAATCGTTGTCATTGCTTTAATGATAGTGACTTTAATTTGGAACAATGCCTTGGCGGATGATTTGAACTGGGCAGGTTGTGGCATTACCAAAAAGGCTTTTATGACTGAAATTGCAGCAGAATATGAGAAGCTCAAAGGGAAAAAAATAAATCTCAGTGGTGGTGGTGCCAAGAAAGGTATCAGGGACGCGGCTTCTGGTAAGGTTGATATTGGTGGTTCTTGTCGTCATCTTCTCCCGGTTCCGGAAGAAGAAGGAGTTAAGCTTTTTCCTGTGGCATGGGATGCATTGGTAGTCATAACTCACCCGGATAATCCTGTGGGAACAATCACCCATAAACAGTTACAGGAAGTATTTAAAAAAGAAATAACCAATTGGAAAGAGTTGGGTGGGCCAGACAAGGCGATTACTGTTTTTGCCAGGAAGGGAAATATTTCAGGTGTTGGGCTAATGGCCCGGGAGCTCCTTTTTGGTGATACTGATGTAGATTTTAAGGCCAATCAAAAATTCCCCAGCACTGGTCCACTGGAGAAAGCAATAGAGCAGACAACGTACTCCATTGCTTTGGATGGGATATCTTCAGCTAGAAAGAGAAAGGTGAAAGTGCTGAAGGTAAACGGTGTTGAGCCCAGTTACAAAAATATTGCTTCTGGAAAATATGAAATGTTTCGACCTCTGTACCTTGTTTTCAAGCAAAAGCCATCCAGGGAAATTGTTGAATTTACAAGATTTGTAAGATCAGAAAAAGGGCAGGCCATTATTAAAAAACAAGGCACCGTAACCATGAGGGATGGTGCGAAACTGTGGTCTAAATATCGAAAGCATATGAAAAATGTTAAAGGTAAGAATATGGGTGTTTTTGAATAATGTTCTTGTCTGATAGTGATGGGGTCGCATCACCTTAGCTGATCTCCCTGAGCATGCCTTTCTTTATTTGATTGGTGTGTTCAGGGAGAAATGATTTTAATTCAGCTCTTTGTTTTTTCTTCTTTGTGTTTTTTTCTAAAAAGCCATTTTTTTTCTTAAGAATTGTTCTTGTTGTGTCGAAGAGTAACTAAGATTTATTTTTACTGTTGTCGTCATGGATGATGTCCGCACGTAAGATAGTTTTTAAAGTCTTGTCAAAAAACGGCCACGGAGGGTCCTGCCATGAGAATATCCCAATCAGACATTCAACTCGCTTCTTCCCATCAGTCAATGGAACGTAATGAAACTCGAGAATCACTCGTTGCCTGGAAGAGAGGAGAGGAAAGGACTGAGGAAAATGTCGAGGGCGGAAGAGGGAGGAAGCTTGAGGCCCTGGCAATTAATCTTCAGCAAGAGGCAACAAAGGTAAGTTTTTCATCAGAGGTTCATCGCAATAGGCCTGTGAAAGTAGAAGCTAAACCTGTAAATCCCGAAGATGAGGTAATGTCCAGCCTGAATATGCGTATTTTAAAGGCTATGATAGAAAAATTTACTGGCAGGGAAATCAAGTTTTTTGACCCTTCGAATATAAAAAATTCTAACGAAGTTGAAGGGGAGCAGCAGGCACAGGCACAAACTGGTGATGTTCAGCCAGTTGAGGAGTTAGGTTGGGGATTGGCTTACGATTATTATGAATCTCATTATGAATATGAGTCAACCAGTTTTTCCGCAGATGGTATAGTCAAGACCGAAGATGGCAGAGAAATTGAATTCTCCGTAAATCTTAATATGAGTCGTGAATTTATGAGTCAGGAGGAAGTTCATATTCGCGCAGGGGATGCACTTACAGATCCTTTGGTTGTGAATTTTGGCGGAGCGGCAGCTGAATTGACTCAGACAAAGTTTGCTTTTGACATTGATCTGGATGGCAGGGAAGACCAGATATCTTTTGTGAAGCCAGGTAGTGGTTTACTTGCACTGGATCATAATGAAGATGGAATAATTAATGATGGCAACGAGCTTTTTGGTCCCGCGACATCAGATGGTTTTGCTGAACTTTCTGCATATGATGATGATAAAAATGGCTGGATTGATGAAAATGATCTTGTGTATGACAGGCTCAGGATATGGACTAAGGATGAGGCTGGTGAAGATCAGCTTTTTGCTCTTGGAGACAAGGATGTTGGAGCCATTTATCTGGGTAATGTATCCACACCATTTGCTTTGAAAGATGATCAGAATGAATTGCTTGGTCAGGTACGATCCAGTGGTGTTTACCTGCATGAGAGTAGTGGAGCAGCTGGAACTATTCAACAGCTGGATTTTGTAGCATAATTGATTATGTGAATTTAACAGAATACTGATGCTTTTTTATGGTGCATGAGGTGCAGTGGTAGAAATTGTAAAGTGTGATCGGGGTATTGACACCAGCAGAGTTTAGCTTTTACGGTAAGTGTAATTTCTAAATCTTTTCTTTTCTTTGAGCAGGTAAACAAAATACCCGTTTACCTTGCCTATCAGGTTCAAGGTTTCTTTGTATTGTGGGGGGCGATTGTTGGAGATGGAGTTTGCTCCCGCATTCCAGGCAGAGACAACCAATTCTAGTTTTCCATCAAAATTATAGTTATATTTAGCAATAAGGTAACAGGCCAGTAAAATGTTAACTGCTGGATCATACAGGTCATCTGGCGTTAACTTGAGCAACTGTCGTCTGGTGACATAGCGAAAATGAATTTGTTTCCTGGAGATTTCTTTTGCAGCAAGTCGGCCGGTTTCAAAGATGATTTGCGATAGTCCCCGTGCATTTTTATTGGACTTTGCTTTGGGATTTACGTTTGATTCAGCAAGGATTAACGCTCTTATGAAATCTGGATTTACTTTGTGTTTTTCTTTGAAAAATGCAAAGGAGCTGAAGTAGTCAATGAGGTGGTTGTATTTTGAGAGTTTACGGGCTTGTTTATTAGAGATCTTGACCTGGCTGTATTTCTGGACATAGTGCTTCATGCCTTTTTTGTTTGCTGAAACAGCAGGATTTGGGTGCAGGAAAACTGCAAACAGTAAAAGAGTGAAGGTTATTTTGATAAAATGCATTATCCCGCAATACCTTTCCATAGGTTAGAATCGGCAGGAAGTGCACCGTATTCAATCAGTACCTTGTAAAGTAGCCAGGGGTCAAGGCTGCCAACAGTTTCTCTGATGGAGTGCATTGCCAGAGAGGGTATCCCCACATCAACCACTTTAATTCCAGTTTCGGCTGCAACTAGAGGACCTATAGTTGATCCGCAAGCCATGTCATTTCTCATCACAAAATCTTGGGTTGGAACATCGGCAAGACCTGCCAGAACTCGGAAAAATGCAGCAGTAATAGAATTAGTGGCATATCTTTGATTTGCATTGTGTTTAATTGCCGGGCCTTTGTTACAGATCGGCAAATGATTTTCATCATATTTGTCAGGGTAATTAGGATGGAGAGCATGTGCGTTGTCTGCTGATATAAGCATTGATTTTGCCAGACACTGATACCTGCTAGCAGTATCTGGAAGTATTCTTTCAAGGACTGATTGGAGAAAAGGTCCTTGAGCTCCTGATGAGGTGACACTGCCGACCTCTTCATGGTCACTTAGCACTGCAAGTGTAGAGCAGGAAGTTTTAGCAGTAGCAAGTGACTGGATAATACAATAACAAGAAAGCAGGTTGTCAAGCCTTGGTCCGGTGATGAAATCCTCATGAAAACCTGTTTTGGCTGGAGGAGTGGCATCGTATAGGAATAGCTCATGTCCGATCAAGGTAAGTGCATTGGTTTTGGGGTGTTCTTTTTTGAGTTGAGCCAAAATCGTAGTTGAAAAATCAGGTGCAGTATCTTTTTCAGATATCATGACCAGTGGGGCGAGTTCTGTTTGTTTATTTATAGATTTGGATGTGTTTGCTTCCCGGTCCAGATGAATGGCCAGATTGGGAATTATTGCCACTGGTTTTTTGAAATTAATCAGGAAATTTTGTATTTCATATATTTTAGTTTGCACTGTGACCCTACCGGCAAGAGATAGCTCCCGGTCGAACCAGGGGTGCAGTAGCGGGCCGCCATAAACTTCAACATTTAACTGAGTTGCTGAGTGGGCATGTTGCAGGGCGGTTGGCTTTACTTTCAGGCTGGGGCTATCTGTATGAGCACCCAGTATTCGTAAGCCGGTTGTCTGAAGTGGAGAATCGGCTATGACAAAGGCGATCAGGGAAGATTCATTTCTTTTGATATAATATGATCCAGGAGCTGGTTTTTCCCAAGGGTCTGTGTCATGGAGCTCCGTGAAGCCATTTTTTTGTAATAGCTGTTGAGAGTTTTGAACTGTGTGGAAAGAGGTCGGTGAATCCTGGATAAATTCAAGTAGTTTGTTGGTAAAGTCAGCTTGAGTCATATTAAAGTTTATATTTTTTGGTCTGTTTTATGTCAGTCTAAAGGTTTGTTGAGATTATACTCTGATTCGAGGAATTTACCATTAACTGTTCACTTCAGCTGTTGTGTAACTTTACTGTGAAAACTTAGATGGTGGATAAGTGTAGGCCAATCAGTCAGATGCGTTGTTTGTGTGATTTTTTTGAAAGTGTTAGGAAAAGCCATGCCGCAGAGCTTTCAGGATTATGTGTTGTTAGATTCTGTGGGCAGTAAATGTGTTCGTTTTATCACTTTTATTAGTGTTCTGCCCTGTGGCAGACGTGTTTATGGTGTTTTCGTCTTCAATAGCTGGTTTGTCTTCAGCTTCTGATTGGCTGGTTGTTCTTGTTTCTTCCTGGAGTTCGCTACGAGCTTCAGCCTCTTTTTTGCTGGCAGATGAAGCGATATTTCTGTCGGCTCCTGATGGATTTGCCGGGGCCAGAGCTGCCCTGCGTATTGCTTGCATCTTTTGGATAGTTTCTTCAGGTGTTTTTTCTTTACTCGTATCTATTGGTACTTCACCACCAGATGCATACCTTTTTCCATTTGGACCGGTGGTATAGCTAAATGATGCGCCGCCACGTGCATATTGTCCTGCATTGGCAAGATGTGCTTGTTCATGAGAACGCACTTCACGATCCCTTTGCTGTAATTTTTGAACTTCCTGTTGATCTTTGGAGCTTTGTTCGTTGCTGTTGTTTTGTGTTTTTGCTTCAGTATTCTGGTTATTATTATCAAGCGATTGTTTTTTGCCAGTTTCTGACAAGGTTACTTTATCTATATTATTTCTTTGTTGTTCCTGATGTTGTTGGTCATCATTAATTGTACTTTTACTGAGCTGATCTTTTTGAAATGATGAGGGTGATGTGCTGGAATTAATATGTGCAGCTGATGTCTGCGGTATGACTCCATGAGGGATATTCATGATTTTTCTCCGAAAAGGCTAACAATGCTCAATAAAGGATAATTGTTAGCCTGAGTACTAAACAGCATGGTTGGTTCGTATATTTTTTTTTAGTTCCAACCACAAACAAAACATGAAAACAGCATGAAAAATTCAGTTTTTGATATGCTATTTCCTATAATCTATATACTTCTATTGTAATCAGTTAGGTCTTCAATTGCAAAAAAGTAATGACAGTCTGTTCTTATTTGTAATAGAAATTTTGTTTTCAGCGTATTTCAGGTTGTTATTAAAAGAGTGCGTGCTGGATTTTAATGCTGGTGCCTGTTAATGAATCATAGCTGTAAGGTGCTAAATTATATGTTAATTTATGGATTAATTGTTTCTTTTGTTGATTTGTTGAGATATATTTGTCCGCATAATTAAAGAGAGATTTACTTTTCAGGAAATTTATCTGCTATTGATAGATTAGCAATAACTGTTCCATTTGCTAGTTGTTGGGCAGAGATAATTGATTCCTGCCTAATTGTTTGGCCTTGTAGAGTGCAGAATCTGCAACAGTGATCAATTCTTCCCAGTTTGATGCATGATTTGGAAAACATCCGATACCTATACTAATAGTTAGCTTTATGTCTGGTAAGTTTTTGTATTTAAAGTCATGATCAGCAATCCTTAACAGTAACCTGCTTGCAATCTTTTCTGCTGCTGCTGTATCTGTGTCTGGTAGTATTATTGCAAATTCCTCACCTCCAAAGCGACATGGGATGTCTCCTTGCCGTAGGCTGAGCCTAATTAGATGAGCAACATCTCTAAGTACATAATCACCTGTGAGATGTCCATAGGAGTCATTTACCTTTTTAAAGAAATCTAGATCCATCATCAGTAAACAAAATCTTTGGTTAGTTTTGATAAATGATTTTTCAAGGTTTTGAATTTTGGCCAGAAAATGACGTTTTGTGTAGAGACGGGTCAGTTCATCTGTAATGGCAATGTCATAAAGCCTGGCATTTGCCAGAGATATGACGATATGGTGTGTAAGGGCAGGGATTATTTTTTTTTCTGAGGTGCGAAATGTTTCAGGGTGGTTTTTTTTGATAACCAGCAGCCCTAGATTGATTTCTTTCAGGTACAAAGGTATCAGAGCCTGGGTATTATCAGCGCGAAAAAGTGGACTGGTATCTTTTTTGCCATGGAGCCACTTGAGAAGTTCCTCTCTGCTGAGTAAGGGATGCGGATTTTCATAGGAGTTGAGGGAATAGCGAGAATGCACATAATTTCCGTTTTGTTGGTTGGAGTTGATTTCAAGTGTGTCCTTCTGGTTTTCCAGGGATACTACTAGCAATACATTGTCTGCCTGAAAGATATCCAGGATGAGGTTTACGATTATACTTTTCACTTTTTTTATTTCAATGGTTTCACTCATTCTCTGAACTATTGTGTACAAAGTTGAAATCTCATCATTTTGATTTTGCATTTCATGGAGATATCTTCTTGTAGCTTTTTTCATCACATTAAATGAGGTGGCCATTTCAGAGAATTCACCAGCGCCTTCAATTTCTACCCAGCTGTGGTAATCCCCCTGTTCAGTCTTTCTAATTCCTTCAATGAAAGCCATGACTGGTTTGGAGACAAAACGATTAATTATAAAGGATATGAACCCGGAAAGTATTACAAAAGCCACCGCTCCTGTAGCGATGATTTTGACCGTTATGGAATGGAGGATGCTGTAGATATCTTCAAGGGATGAATCTATGACCAGCATGCCATTTATTTTGTCCTTTTGCGAATGACAGCTATAGCAGTTTTGGGTGTTGTTAATTTTAATGATTGAACGAAGTGTTGGTCCTGCCGGGTTTTCATACTCAAATGCGCCGTTATTCAGGCTGTTCATAACCCTTTCCCCCCCATGACAACGTGTGCAGGACGAGTCAGTGTTTTTTTCAAGTATTGTTCCTACTTGTTCTTTGGCAGTGGACAGGACAACGGTGCTTTTAGTGTTAAGGATGCTGATTTGGCGTAAATGTTTTGTTTTGCATATATTGTTAATGATTGTCTGAACAGAGTTTCTGTCTTTGTCCTGCATTGCGTTTAACAAACTTGCTTCTATGGTTAGTCCCAGATCTTTTGCATTTTGATGTGAGATAGCGATTAGTTCATTTTTCTGATGATGCCAGAGAACCAAGAGTATTACACCAATTGCCAGCGCAAGGACTATAAACAACAGTCCTAGAATCTTGACACGAAGTGAACGAGATTGGAAAAAAGAGTTTAGCATTTGATATTATTTTTCAAAGAGATCGGCAATTCCTCCCAGGACAGATCCTTCACCTTGTGACTTGCCACCCGCCTGTGGAGCTGATTCCCAGATACGCCCAGCAAGGCGTGAGAATGGCAATGACTGTAGCCAGACATGTCCCGGCCCTTTTAAAGTGGCAAAAAAGAAGCCTTCACCGCCAAAGATGGCAGATTTCACATCACCAACAAATTCAATGTCGTAGTTGACGGTGCTCGTCATGGCAACCAGGCAGCCAGTATCTACCTTGAGTGATTCTCCTGCAGCTAGTTCTTTCTCGACAATTGTTCCTCCGGCGTGAACAAAGATCATGCCGTCCCCATCAAGTTGCTGCATTATAAAACCTTCACCTCCAAACAGAGCAGCACCGATTTTTTTTTGAAAAGCGATGCCTATGGACACTCCTTTGGCAGCGCAAAGAAAAGCATCTTTTTGGCAGATTATCCTGCCTTGATAGGATTTCAGGTCCAGAGGTATGATCTTTCCCGGATAAGGAGATGCAAACGCGACTTTACCTTTTCCTTGTCCCGTAAAGGTGAATATTGTAATAAACAGACTTTCGCCAGTGATCAGGCGTTTTCCTGCTCCAAGCATCTTGTCAAAAAAACCACCTTCCTGAGACTGATTAGAACCATCACCAAATATTGTGGCCATTTGGATAGAATCAGACATGTACATCATTGCTCCTGCTTCAGCAACAGCACTTTCCTGGGGATCGAGTTCGATCTCTACAAACTGCATTTCATGGCCAAAAATTTTATAGTCAATTTCATGAGCTACCTGGCCAGTTGGTGAAGGAGGTGCTTGTGCGGGTGAAGGGGAGTGGAGTTCTGGGACCTGACTGATAGGCATCCATTCGCTGAATCCATCACGCCAGACAACTGAAGTATTTTTATAAGTGCCGTTATTGATTCCAGTAAGGATTTGTTGTTGGGAAAATGGTCCTTGAGATTCTCCTGCAACAGCAACATACCAATTAGACATTTTTTCACCTTGAATTAGAGGAAAAGAGTTGGTTTTCTTGAAAATAGGTTCAGAGAAAACTAGAATATTTTATTTTTCATTAACCGTTTTTATAAAAAAGCCATTATTCCCAGAGGGTAGACACCTTAATTTGCCGACTCGCAAGAGAAAAGGTCTGGAAGAAATGAAGATTGGATCATCATATGGAAATATTATCAACAGATCTAAGATGATCCGTTATTATCACTCTTCCATTGTAGCTGAAAATAAAAATTATTGAAGCCATAATGGTTAAAAAAGTATTCTGTATGTATGTTATATTCAATCCAGTTTCAGGTCAAAAAAAACACACATTTTTTAGCAATGACAAGTGGTTTTTTGATGTTGTATCGTAAGCGTGAGCATTATCTTTTAACAAAATACTCTATTGGGTTGGAATTTTTGAAAGCTGATAATTATAACTTTCTTCTTCTTGAGCCATATTATGGCGGGTCTCATCGTGCTTTTATACGAGGGTTATGTAAACATCTGGATATTTCTTTTACCCTTATTTCTTTGCCTGCGAGAAAGTGGAAGATGCGAATGCAGTTGTCTGCTCCCTGGTTTGCTAACGAGATATTGGGATTATACAAATCTGGAAACACTTATGATGGTATATTGACCTCGTCTTTTCTTGATGTTCCTGTTTTGAGAAGTTTGCTTCAGCAGAAAGGTTTACTTATTCCCCTTGCTGTATATTTCCATGAAAATCAGTTTGCTTATCCAGAACAGGTAAGCAGTAATAAAAATTTTCAATTTACATCCTTAAATTTTAACACTGCTCTTGGCGCCGATACCGTTGCTTTTAATTCGTGTTATAATAAAAAAACTTTTATCGACGGGGTCAGGTTTTATTTAAAGAAAGCAACGGACATAGATGTAAAATACCTGGCAACCTGGCTTGATGAAAAGAGTTTGGTTCTGTATCCAGGAATTGATTATTCTGTCATTGATCGTGAAAAACAAATACCACATAGAGACTCAGAACCTGTAATTGTTTGGAATCATCGTTGGGAGCACGATAAAGATCCGGAAACTTTTTTTCAGGTTTTGTTTAGTCTTGTCGAGGAAAACATTGCTTTTAAATTAATAGTGCTTGGGCAAAGTTTCCGCAACCAACCGGATATTTTCAAATTGGCAGTGAAACTTCTTCACGATAGAATTATTCATATAGGTTATGTGAAGAGTAGAGATGAATATGCAGATTTGCTTGGGAAGTCAGACATTGTGGTTTCTACTGCCAAGCATGAGTTTTTTGGTATGGCTGTGTTGGAGGCGGTTAGAGCAGGTTGTATACCTCTTGTACCAGATCGTCTTGCTTATCGAGAGTTATTTCCAGATAAATACAGATATCATCCAGGTGATTTAAAGGCGAGATTGAAAACTATCTTGACCAGTGGCAAAACAAGAATGAAACCTGATGAAATTAACAGCATCACTCAACATGCTTCCTGGCCGGATATGGCAGTATCTTACAGGAATTGGTTAACAGGACTTGTAAATTGATTAGGGAACTATTACATCAATAAAGAGTTTTTTATCAGGTTGTGAATTAATACAGGAATACAAATGTCAGATAACATTATTTTAATTGGTTTTATGGGGGTGGGAAAGGGAAGGACAGCCAGGTCTCTTGCAGTAAAAACCGGCAGGTTTATAGTGGACACTGATGATCTTATTGTGACTGCAGTTAAAAAGAAGATCAGAAATATTTTTAGTCTGCATGGAGAGTTATATTTTCGTGAACTGGAACAACAGACAGCCAATTGGTTGGAACAAAATGTTTGTGACACCATAGTTTCAACAGGTGGTGGTTTTTTTATGGTTGATAACCTAAAGAAACTTGGCAGAATTGTTTATTTACATTCTTCTGTTGAAGCAATTTTTGACAGGATTAATCGTCATCCAAAAAGTAAGACTAAAATAAAAAAAAGACCATTATTACAGGATATGGAACAGGCAAAAAGGCTTTTTGAAACAAGGTTGCCGCTCTATCGGGAAGTTGCTGATTATGAAATTAATATTGAATTCCGGGATGTTGATGATATTGTTGATGAAATAGTTGATAGCTTACAGTTGCAGTAATGGGTCGCTAGTAAGAGGGGGGACCTGATATATCCTTAGTTTAGAGCATGAACCCCTCATTTGTGTAACAGTTAATACCAATGATTAAGGAATGTCCATGACAGATTATCTGCAATATGACAGAGGGACAGATCCAGAGCGGGATGCCTGGCTGACTAATTTCTATACGGAAAATCACATGGCTTATGAAGCTTTTCCGGATATGGTGGCCTCTCCTGAGCAGCTTAATTTCATTGTCCACATGGATAACGAAGATTTTTATTATCCCTGTTCAGACGAATTGTTTCAGGCAATTGTGGAAAAAAGAGCAGATACCTTACTTACCTCTGGTTATATTACCATTTGGAGCAGGCTGGAAGGGTTGGTGAAAAGTGTTATTGACGATGAATACAGACAGAGATTTCTTCTCAGTCTCCTCTCTATCAAATACCAGCATGAAATAAGCTCCAGAGTATTGTTACCCAGTCGTCTTGAAAAACGATTGTTGGGGATATTCAGGACAATCAGCGAGATTCCAAGACCTCTTGCTCCTATTATGGAATTAGAGAACAGGCAGGTTGATGATTTTTTACATTCACAGGACTTTTTGAATGCCTTCAATTCCATTGAGGGGCTTGACCTCAAATCAGATGCTACTCTGGAGGATATTGATCTTCAGGTGCAAATGCTGCGTCTGCAGCGACTTCTTATCCTTTCAACATTTAATGAGATTTGGGAAAACGATAAATCTCCAGATTTAGAGAGCTGCTTACAGGAGATGAACAGTCCTCTCAAATCTGAGGGTTGGAACTGGCTTTGCGAATGGCTGCGTGGTGTAATATCAGGTAAAAGGCGTCCTTATGTTCTCTGGATTAGCGGACAGTCAGGAGAGATAGTTTTTGATATTGCCATCATCAGGTTGCTTATTAAAATGGGGGTCAAGGTAATCTTGACTGTCAAACAGTCATTTTATTATAAAAGGGTTTCTTTTGTTGATGTGCTTGAAGACCCGGTTATGGAAAAATTACTTGCCGGGGCAGAGCTGATTGGTGAGGCAAAGATATCTAAAAATGAACTATTGCGCAGAATGCATAAGGACGTTCGGCTGCTGGTTATCTCAGATGGCACCGGTGAACAGTTCAATCCTCTTCTTACCTCTGTAACTTTTGCCAGGGCTTTTAAAGAGGCAGATTTAGTAATCAGTCGCTGTCCTTCCAGTCGTGAGTGCATTAATAACCGGTTTTATTTTTCTCGGGATATAGTTTCTATTTCCAGAGAAACAAGCGGTGAGGTCACTGTCTTGTCTAAATTCCATCATCCTGCAGTTATTCGTTTTTCAGAACAGGCTCTCAGGGCAAAGGCAGAGCGTCTTATTCAGGAGATGAAGAAAAAGAAAGTGCAGGGGCAAACGATTGTCTTTTATTCTGCCATAGTTGGTTCCATTCCAGGCCAGCTGGCAATGGCAAAAAGGGTTCTCAATACATTTATCGGATATTTACGATCTACTCTTCATGGCGTGATGCTTATTGATCCTGGTGAATATTTTGAAGAGGGAATGGACGCAGATGATATCATGTATATGTGGGAGATTTTTCAGCGCAGTGGTGTGATCGATATTTGGCGTTTTCAGACTGTTGCTGATGTGGAAAAATCATTCAAACTGATGGGGGCGAAGGTCCCGCCTGGCTGGACCGGTAAAGATGCCACCTATTCCACTGGCTGCACCAAGGAAATGGAGATTGCTTTAGATATGCAGTTGAAATATCCGGAAATGCAGATCATTGGTCCTTCCTGGGAGAAATTTCTTCGTAGAAAAGAATATGGTGTGGGTAAACTCTATGATCGTGCTCTGGCAGATAGCGGATAATCACAAACAGGTTTTAATTTTTATTTATGTCCGTGATAATGAATAGTGATTCAGTTTGGTCCTTGACAGTATCATGTCAGAAATGTATATAATTTCAAGTGGCTGTTGTTTGGAGTTGTTTGTTCCTGGTGTGTTTAACCATTTACCCAATTAGAATAATTCATGGCCCAAGATGATAAGTTAACCCAGGTCATTGGTACTCTTTCCCGTTTGACCTCTGATATTTTCACTGACGCTATTCAGCGTAAACTCATTTTAGATAACCTCAGTGAAGGCGTCTTCACTGTCGATTCCGCTTGTATTATTACTTCATTTAATAAAGCTGCAGAGGCTATTACCGGTATCAGGGAGGATGAGGCCCTGGGGAAAGTTTGTAACGAGCTTTTTTCTGATGATGCTGATGATGGTTTTTGTATTGTGCCTCGCGCCATTGACAGGCGGAAGCCGTTGTTGAAGGTTATGCGTCAGTTAGCGGTTAAGAAACGTTTTATACCTGTTTTGGTGAGTGCCTCACCTATGATAGATATGACAGGTGTAGCTGTGGGTGGAATTCAATCTTTTCAGGAAGTGACAGAGATTTTTCATCGTCAGTTAATTTTGGATTCTGTTTTTGACGGTGTTTTCACAATTGACCTTGATCGCCAGATCACCTTGTTTAATAAAGCAGCTGAAAAAATGACTGGTTTTTCTCAGCAGGATGTAATTGGCAAGTCTTTTGATCATGTTTTTAATCTGAAAAAAAATATCACAGCTGATAATTCAGCACTGCTCAGGGCAATTGAAACCGGAAAACCCTGTACAGAGGAATCTGCATTTATTGAGATTAATGATGGTAGCACTTTGCCGGTGAGTGTCAGCGCAGCCCCTTTACTTGATGCCAGAGGTAAGATATTTGGCGGTGTTGAGACCTTTCGTGACAATACTGATCAGTTGCAGACAGATTTGATTTTAGACAGTGTTGCAGATGGAGTTTTTACTGTAAATCAGGATTTTATTGTCACTTCATTTAATAAGGCTGCAGAACAGATAACTGGCCACAGTGCTAAAGAGGTTCTGGGTAAGCAATGTCGGGATATTTTGGGAAGTGAATTGTGCGCTACTGCCTGTCCCATAGCAAAAGCTCTTGAAACCAAAGAGAAAGTCGTTGTAGATAATGCATCGTTTTTGGCAAAAGACGGTTCAGTTATTCCTGTTAGTGTTACTTCAACAGCACTGTTAGACGGAGATGGACACATCATTGGTGGGGTTGAAACCTTTAGGGATCTTACCGAAATTACGAGTCTACGTGATCAGTTATCCAAGGAATCGATAGATACAGGAATTCTCACCAGAAGCTCGAAAATGCAGCGAATTATGTCGGTGCTACCTCAATTTGCAAAAAGTGAAAGTACTATTTTAGTACTTGGTGAAAGTGGTACCGGAAAGGAGCTGATTGCAAAGGCAATTCATGAATTGAGTCCCAGGGACGATAAACCTTTTATTGCTGTTAATAGTGGAGCTCTTCCCGATACACTGCTTGAGTCGGAATTATTTGGTTATAAAGCTGGTGCATTTACAGATGCCAGGCGGGATAAAAAAGGCCGATTTGCCGCTGCTGAAAAAGGAACACTGTTTCTCGATGAGATCGGTGACATCTCTCCGGCAATGCAGGTAAAACTTCTCAGGGTGCTTCAGTCGAAGATGTATGAGCCGCTTGGTTCAAATGAACCTGTTTATACTGATGTTCGGATAATAGCTGCTACCAACAAAAATCTTGTTGAAATGGTGAAACATGAGAAATTTCGTGAAGACCTGTATTACCGTCTCAATGTTGTAAAGGTTGATTTACCTCCTCTAAGAGACAGGATGGAGGATATCCCACTTCTTGTGGAACATTTTGTTGAACAGTTCAACAGGCAGCGAAAAAAAAGTGTCAAAGGAATATCTCAAGAGGCATTGGCTGTTTTGATGCGCCATGATTATCCTGGTAATATCAGAGAGTTGGAGAATATAATTGAGTATGCTTTTATCCTCTGTCATGATACCGCCATCTTACCGCAGCATTTACCTGAGAGTTTTCAATCTGAAGATGATTCACTTGATGGTCATGGTCCTCTTACGCTTTTGGATATCGAAAAAAGAGCAATTGTTGAAGCTCTCAATCGCAATGATTTCAAAAAAATGAAAACTTGTCGTGAACTTGGCATATCTAAAGATACATTGCGTAGAAAATTGAGGAGTTACGGAATGCTTGACTAATTCTTTTTTGGGATATGCCTTGTCTGTGCCGAAATGAAAATACTGGGCGTAGTTGGAAAATTTTTTAAACTCTGTAATTCATATGTATATCAGGATTATTCATGCAGGGATATAAATTCATTGTTTACCTTTCTTTTATCATCATTGCCTTAACTCTCAGTGCTGTTTCCGATCTTTTTCTCAATCCCGAAGTAAACTTTTTTGCTGCAGAACATTTTGTTGAAGGTGGGCTCATGGCACTTGTAACCATGGCTCTGATAATGGGCTTTGAGCATAGAGTCCGACAATATGCAGATGATAGTCCGGAAGCAGAATACGATGGAATCGGACGATATGGTTTGATTCTTGGAATTGTCTGGACTCTGGCAATAATCAGTTCTCTGGTATGGAATATCTCCAGGCAAAAAAGCCAGACTCTTGAAATCGCAATGAATGAAGCAAAGGCCGTCTATGAAAAGGATATACTTTATTATCGCTGGGCGGCAGGGCATAATGGGGTATATGTTCCTATCACTGATAAGACTAGCCCTAATCCCTATCTCGAACATCTGCCGGAACACAAGATTGTATCAGCCTCTGGAAAAAAACTTACCTTGGTTAATCCAGAGTATATGATACGCCAAGTTTATGAAATGCAAAAAAAACAGCATGGTACTTTGGGTCATATTACCAGTCTGGATCCTATCAGACCTGAAAATAATGCAAATATTTGGGAAACAGAGGCTCTTGAGGCTTTTGAAGAGGGAGCCCTTGAAGCGACTACAGTTACCATGATAAATAAAAAACCGTATTTACGACTCATGCGGCCAATGGTTACTGAAAAAGGGTGCCTAAAATGTCATGCTCCGCAAGGTTATATGATAGGCGATATCAGGGGAGGAGTCAGCGTTTCGATACCGTTAACTCCCTTGCTGGAAATATCGAGGAAAAATATATTTACCTATTCCATTGTCCATGCCTTTCTTTGGCTTTTCGGGCTTTCAGGGATAATCTATGGTTCCGTGGGTGTTTCCCGCTCAATTCGTGATGTTGAGCAGGCTGAAGCTCGTACCAGGCTTGTGATTGAGAATATGCTAGATGGAGTAATTACCTTAGATGAACAGGGTCATATTGAGTCTCTGAATTCTTCTGCTTCACATATGTTTCGTTATCCGCCATCAGAGGTGGTTGGTTTAAAAATGGCGACACTTCTTGATGTGTCAGACGAGCAGGGTGGTCCTCAGTCGGATGGGGATTGGGGTGAAGATGCTCTAGCGTATTCGCTGGCTAATGCAAGCCCAAGGGAGCTTACCGGTAAACGTAAGGATGATACGACATTTCCACTTGAAGTGAGTGTCAGCGAGATGCTGCTTGGGGCTAAAAGAGTGTTTATTGTGATGGTGCGTGATAATACAGCTAGAAAAGAAGCAGAAAAAGCCCTGTTTGCAAGTCAGAAACAGGTTATCAAGCAGGAAAAGCTGGTGTCGCTGGGGACGATGGTTGCCGGGATTGCCCATGAAATTAATAATCCATCTCAGGCGATTGGTTTTTCTATGGAAGGGCTGAAGTTGAATCTCGATTATGTTCAAGAACTTATGGAGCATCTTGAAAAATTCTTTGAGGTTGACGATGCTGAGTTGGTAGCAAAAAAACAGGAACTTGAAGAAGTAGTAAAAGAACTCAGGATGGATCTTGTCCTCAAATGTGTCAAAGATATCAGTGATCGAAACATTAATTCCATTGAAAGGATTGATCATATAATTACCAGCACTAAACGTATGGCTAACAGTGAAGAAGAATTTAAACCTTGTGATGTCAACACAATCATTAATGATGCTGTGACCCTTACTCGCAATCAGATTAAATATGTCACCAATCTTGAGACAGATCTGGAGACAAATTTGCCAAAGATAAATGGTCTGGTTCAAGAGCTTGGCCAGGTGTTTATTAACTTAATTATTAATGCCAGAGATGCTGTTAGTGAGAGAGGTTTGTCAATAAAAGAGGCACAGATCTGGGTGTCATCTGAATATAATCCTGTGCAGAACTGTGTGCTTGTTCGTTTTGAGGATAATGGTTCCGGGATACCAAAAGATATTCAGGATAAGATTTTTGATCCGTTTTTCACAACCAAAGGTATTGGGGAAGGTATGGGATTGGGGCTGAATCTTTGTCATCGGATTGTTGAGGCCCATAGTGGTGAAATTACTGTTGATTCCACATTGGATGAAGGTACATGCTTTATTATAAAATTGGATACATGTCCTGAAAAATAACATGTTTGTCACATTGGTTTATATCAATAATAATTAATTAAGGACGATGAGTTTTATAGGCTCGGGGGCGCAAATTTTTAAATGATGAATAGACAGGATTCAAAACCATATATTTTGCTTGTAGATGATGAAGAGTCAATACTTACTGAATTAGAGATACTTCTATGCAGGAATTATAATGTTTTTACCTTCCTGGATCCGGAAAAAGTAGAATCTTTTCTGGAGAAACAGCCTGTCGATCTGATTGTCTGTGATGAAATGATGCCTGGATTGAGGGGGAGTGAACTTTTAAGCCGAATAGACAAGAAATTTCCTGATATCTGTAAGATTGTATTGTCTGGCCAAGCAGAAAAAAATGATGTTGTAAAAGCCATCAATGAAGGAAAAATTTTCAGTTTTTTGTTTAAACCGGTGAACAGGCAACAACTTCTTAATGTGATAGAGAAGGGGCTTGAAAATCGAAAGATGAAGCAGCTTCTTGAAAAACAGAATGTGGAATTGCGTGATTTGAATGAAAATCTGGAAAATAAAGTGAAAGAGCGTACAGCTCAACTTATCATGGCGCATAAGCGTCTGGAAGAGCTTGATGAAAATAAAATGTCATTTCTCATTTATTTGTCCTATGAGATGAATTCATCTTTGGACAGGATTAAGAAACTGGCAAATGCTATTTTTGCATATTTTGGTGTTGCTGGTACAGACATAATTCTTTGCTTGAAATCGGTATCTTATGCTGAGGCGGTTACAAATATTTTAAACAGCGAAACAAAACTGATTAAGGAAAAACAGTTATTAATAGACAACCGGGTGGAGGAAGATGCAGTGGCGGTTGTCGATCCAAAATATTGGCAACTTATAATAGAGCCTCTTCTAAATAATGCGATTGTTTTTTGTGATAAGGGTGGCACTATTACTTTGAGTACTGAAAAAAAATCAGGGAAAAAAACTCAATTCATTATCACTGATACTGGAAAGGGAATAGCAGAGGATGAGTTAGAGACAATTTTCAAGCCATTTGTAATCACTCCTGATAAACGTAGTTCTGAAGGTTTTGGACTAAATCTTCCTTTAACGAAAATTTTGGTGGATACCCATGGAGGGTCTTTGTCTGCGCAGAGCCTGGGGTTGGATAAAGGAGCTACTTTTATTCTCCAATTGTAAGTTCTGGTTTGCTCCATGCAAGTTTGAACTATAATGTTATTTGTCCAAGTCATTCTTTGAAAATAAAAAAAGCCTCACAGGTTTTCCTGTGAGGCTTTTTACTTGGTTTTTTATAACAAGTCGTTAACTCCGCTTAAGCGATGGGAGAAACTTGTTGATAACATAAAAGATACAAAAAGGTGTTGCTGCGACAGTAAGGGCTCCGAGGATTCCTTCTCTGAATAATTCAAAGTGGTGCGGGATAAATGGCACATCGTAATGCATGAACCCGGCAAAGGACAAGGAGAAAGCTTGACCACCAATAACAACGTTCCAACGCATCATGAAGACACCAAACAGAATAAGTGCCAGTGCGATAGCGGTACGTTTAATTTTTGCACCAGGTATCATCAGCAGTAAGAAAGGAACCACATTACCAAGTCCATATTGGAGGATGAAAATTTTGGTGAAGTCTTCAGTGTACATTACTTCTCTGAGAATATCCCAGGATTTCATAGCAGTGTAACCACGGAAGATAATGTCAAGCAACTCAAGAGTAATTGCAGCTAAGAGAAAAATGATGAGGTAGCGTGTTGCCTTTTTGATAACATCAAGTTCTACACCTGCTATTATTTCAACATTTTTGTCACCACGACCATGGGCTAAGGTTGTCTGGAATTTTTTCCATTCCATGATGATGATATAAGTCAACATGCAAAGAGCAATACCAGATACAACAGCTGACATAATAAAGATTACCGGCATCAATGGAGACATCCATAATGCGTTTGCCTTGACAGAACCAAAAATGAATCCGGCATAACCATGGAGAAAGCATGCAACCGGGATACCGATGGCAGCTAATATGGTTACAGCTTTTTTATCTTTGGCAACTGCTTCTTCACTCAAATCATATGCGCCAAGAGAGAGGATCATATATACAACTCGTTTCATTCTTAGAGCAGTGCCTTCAGCATCTTTGAGGGCGTGTATTTGCTCAACAAAATAGGTTCGGTATACAAACCAGATTTCGCTGAGTACGATCATTGAATATGTTGAGAAAACAATACCAAATGCAGCAATAGCCGAGGTGAAATGCGGTGTAAACATGACATTTATACCTCGCAATGGTTGCTGCAGATGCAGCATCAACGGCATCATTGCAACTGGCAGCAGGGCAAGTGAAAAAACCAGGGAAAATTTTGCTATATCCTTGAGATCATCCTGTCCAAAAACATGATACAGAGAAGACAAGACGAAAGCTCCGGCTACAAGCCCTGTCATGTAAGGATACATGACGATGGTAAGACCCCAGTAAATAAACTCGTTTGGATAGACAAACAGATGTTTGATTGTCCAGTCGGCACCATGTGTTATTAATTGTTCAGTCATTTCTTACCTCACATTCTTGTCGAGTCCGATGTAAAAGACGTGGGGCTTGGTGCCGTATTCGTCTTTCAGAACAGCAACTCGTTCAGTCAAAATAGTTTGTGTTACTGGATCATCATGTTTTCTCAGGTCACAGATTTTACGTGCGCCAAAGGCACAGGCATCAACACAGGCTGAATTCATACCCTTGGTGATTCGGTGATAGCAAAAAGTGCATTTGTCTACAACTTTATGAATCGGATGAAAAAAGCGAACACCGTATGGACATGCCATGATGCAGTAACCACAGCCTACACACCATTTTCTGTCTATGAGAATAACTCCATCATCGGTGCAATAGGTTGCTCCTACAGGACATACCTGCACACATGCAGGTGTCTCACATTGGTTGCATAGCTTGGGGACAAAATATGCTTTGTCTATATCTTCAGGGGCAATCTCACCGTGTTCTCCTACTTTTTGACTTGTGAAACCATCTCTGGCACCTTTTGGTGAATCAATATGAGTCTCACCGTCTTTAGTGATAACATACCTTTCTACCCAGGTTCTGGTTACAGGTGAGTCGTATGGGATTTCATTCTCTTTTTTACAGGATTTTACGCAAAGTCCACAACCCACGCATTTAGTAGTGTCCACCAAAAAGGCGTAGCGGACCTTTGATTTTTCCACTGTTTCTTTTGCTTCTGCAGGTGAGAGAAACTTAAGAGCACTGAAAGGAATAGACGCCGCCGCCGCTCCTACGAGTGTTTTCTTAAGCATATTTCTTCGTGTTAAGCTCATTGTTACATGTCCTCCAGTGATGGCTTATGCGGATTATGACATTCACTGCATTCTGATTCCGGATTATGCTCCATTGGATCAATACCTGGAAGGCTTCCACGATTGGAGTTGGGATACGGCAGTGCTGCATGACACCTGATACAAAGATCGCGACTTTTGTCGATAGTCAGTGTTTCAGGATCATCTGGATGATTCAGGGCGGGGCCATGACAGTTTTCACAGGAAATTGCCTGATGTTTTGAGGCCATGTTGCTTTCGTATTGTTCTTCATGGCATTCAGCACAATACTCTTTCCCTTTGTATTTCACAGGGAAAGCTTTCCATTCATCGATATTGCTAGCTCGATGATAGCCGAAGGTAAAGTTTCTTCCGTTCACCCCAAAATCATCCGGCACCATAAAGCTTCTTACCGTTAATAACAGGGCAATTGCAGCGATCGCTACCATGAGCGGTCGCAAAACATGATTTTTCATAAATACGCTCCTTGTTTCGGATCTTGCATAAAATAGTGAGTGTATACACTTAAACTGTTGGGATGATTAATTTGATAAAAGCGGTTTAGAGGTTATTTAACCTTTTGAAAAGACGCACAAAAATCCACCCCACAATGTGGCACACGATATGGCATGGATCAAGTATATACATCTATATACTAGGATTTGTCAAAGGGATTTGGTCGTTAGATAAGTTAAAATAGAAGTTTCCGGGATGTTAATGAATAAATAATTATTTGTCTTTGTCTTTAATACTGGGGTGTTGAGTAGGGTTGGTCGGACTGAAAAAAACAACGAGAATGAGGAGTTTTTTTTGAAAAAATTAGTGAGGCTTCATTCATTTCTACGAGATTCTGAGAACTATTATTGTCTCGAATTCTAATAATTAGCTTGTGTTCTTAAAAGGCGATTTTTTTTGTAGTATCGCTAGAAGTTGATTCAGGATAAAGTATCGACTAGGATGATTTTTGTCATCATGATTTTTTATGTGAAAAATGGTCTTGGATTATTTTCCTATTTTTTATAAGTGCAATGATTGGTGTTCTGGTTATCTTGTCTGGAAAATGGATTAGAAAGCTAAATTTGTCGTATCTAGTTGTTATGGTATTATCTCAATCGCTAAGAGGTTTGCAGAATCCTCTGACCTTTTTCTGATGTAGCAAAAGCAGCATGTTATTTTCAAAGTAAAATATAATTACAGTAAGTTATGAAGAAACGTATAGCTATATCTTTAACCCTCATATTTTTTCTTTTTTCCATTGGAACAGGAATTCTTCTTTATCACCTTTTTTCTTCATCTTCAAATCTTCGTTATCTCATTAGTCTTCATGAGATAGAGGATATTCGCCAGGAATTGAGCTATAATTTACAAAACACCCAAGCTTATATTTATGCTCCTGCGAAAGTTTTTTCAATACATCTGGATGATGTCATTGAAAGCGTTAACTTGCTCGATCAATCCATTTCCTCCTGCCATGACTGTCATCATGAAGAAGATGTTCGCCTGGAGATTCAAACTGTTGAAGGCTTGGTTGGAGTTTTGAAAGAGGAACTTAATCGTCTGGTGACTGTTGATACAGAAGGAGATAAGCGTTATCAGTTGCAGGAGAAAATTGCCGGGATCGGCAAAGAAATAAAAGACCAGGTACATGAAATGGTGGTCAGGGCAGCAGCTTCTATTCAGCGGAAATCTGATGCAATGATGTCTGCAATTGATAATACATATCTATATCTGGCTTTTATATTGCTGCTTACTCTTCTTTTAGCATTTTTTGTAGCGCAATTTCTGATGAAAAGTATCACTCAGCCAATCAATGCCCTGATTCAGGCTACAGAGGAAGTCAGCGCTGGGAACTGGGGATATCAAATACCCTATAAGGCAAAGGATGAATTTGCTGTTCTTGTTGATATCTTTAACACTATGAGTCGTTCGCTGAAAACCAAGAAAGAACAACTACAGGTGCAATTTGAGGAATTGCAGACCACCCAGGAGCAGCTTATACAGGCTGAGCGTCTTACTGCATTAGGTACCATGGCAGGTGGTATTGCTAATGATTTCAATAATATTTTGGGCGCAATAATGGGACATCTCAGTATCTTGAAAAAGAATATTCCATATAATAAAGATAATATAGACGTTTTGGATACTGTTGAAGAGGCCGGATTTCGGGCTGCTGAATTGAACAATCAGCTATTGGCTTTTGCCAGAAAAAAAACATCTAAAAAGAGAGATGTTAATATAACAGAATGTATATCTCATGTTTTTAAACTGTTAAGCAGTACACTTGCGAAGAATATTGAGATACGTTTTAACTTGGTAGAGCCCACTCCATACCTTTTTGGAGATCCAGCTCAGATTGAACAGGTGATTATGAATATTTGCCTTAATGCCTGTGATGCCATGCAGGAGGGCGGGGAGCTAAAGATCTCAACTATCAACCGATCTCTTGATGAGCAATTTTTGGAGAAATTTAAACAGACTGAAATTGAACCAGGCGAATATGTTCAATTAATTATATCAGATACCGGGGGTGGTATTGGAAAACATATCTTGTCACAAATTTTCGAGCCTTTTTTTACGACTAAAGGGGAAGGTAAGGGAACCGGGTTGGGATTGGCAATGGTATATGGGATTATCAAGACTCACAAGGGCTGTTGTTTTGTTGACAGTGTGGTTGGCAGTGGAACAACTTTTACCCTTTACCTACCCATGTTGAAACTCCCTTTGCTAAAGTAAAGGGAGCGTAATGGACAAAAGATTAGTGTCCCCATCGGGGATGGTTGAAACCCCTAGCCTTTAGGCGAAGTTAAGTTAAACAAAATGGTCGAAGACCATACAGTTCATTAAAAGCATTTTTTGTGAAGCAAACAAACTTGTCAGTTTGATCATTTGAATTCTAACATATGAAAAATGTACTTATCACGCTGCTTGATCTGTTTTTGACCAGCGATTCATGATAACTGATCCAATGGCTGCAACCCCACCAAATGACAGGACACTTAAAACAAGTGGGATACCGTTTGATTTAAACAGGTCGTAGGCAAACACCTTGAAAGCGCCAATAATAATTATAAGAACAGCAGTTGTCAGCAGTTCTTTATTTCTTTTTGGCATAGCCAGTAAAAGCAGTGAAATAGCACCAAAATTAATCAGGATTGATTGAACTCCTTTGATTGTATTTATTGGATCAGATGAAAAAGTTCCCAGGATTAAGGATGCCAGTAGGTGAAGCATTAAGTACCCACTTATCAGGCTGGTGAAAAGCAAGGCTAATGCACTGCGATCAGATTTGTCAAAATTGCCGAAAAAACCGTTTTCTGTCATTAATTTTTCTTTTCTGCACCAGAGAAATTGACTTCCACTCAATCCTGCAATGATGCCTGCTACAATCATTGCCATTATCGGTTGTGGTGAGGTGGTTAGAAATTCTCCAAACATGAGACCTGACAAGCATGTGAGGACTTGGATAAGATAGGAAATGAGCCGCAGGCCACCGATAGCAGTGGTTTTTGAAATCTTTGCAAGTATAAAGGCAATAATGGACCAGAGAAGCAGTGCTGGAAGATTGTTGCCAAAGGCTAGTGGGGTAGCTGCCATGAACAGCAGTAGTCCGGCCAATGTAAATCCACAAATAGCACTGTTTTCATTAAGTTTTTTTCTGTAGAGATAGGCTGCTATGGCGACATGAATTGCAGCAATAAAGATTGATGAGTAGCCAAATAAAACAGGTGATGATTCACTGGCTTTGATTATGACCAGTGCCATTGGGAATGCCCAAAGAATGTTTAGGGTAGGTAGTATCAGATCAAGGAGAGTGCTTTTTCTTTTCAAGGCCACATGTGCAGACATAGCGATGAAGATCAGTGAGAAAATAATGATGGCTGGGAAAAACCAGTTTTGTGATAGATATAAGGCGCTAGTCATCCCCTTAGTAATAGGCACTCTCAGCCTGAATGTCCAAAGAAGCCAGACCATCACAGTTAAGAGAAAAACAGCAAGTCGATTCCATTCTCCTTTGTCGAGTTTTTTGGCGGAGAAATAAGCAAGAATATTTCCTGTTAGAAGCAGGAAAATCAGGGGAGTGAAATATGGCTTGGGAAAATCAATAATTGAGGCAACAATGCAAGTACCCAAGATACTTAATGTGTTGAACTTTATATGTTGAAAGTATATCCCCACCAGGCTGGTTGTGACCAGAAGAACGAAAAGAATGGTGTAGACAGATAGCGAGGAGACTGAGGCAAATCTGAAATGTGATTCTAGGGCGATGCTGTATATGAGTAACACACCGCATACTGGAAAAACTGATGCAACTCGATTTTTTCTGGACAAAAGCCAAGTACCCCAACCTATAAGTAAGGAAGCATAGCCAATTCCAAAGTAGAATCCAAGTTGTACCCCTATTGTATTGTTGTCGGCTAATGTTCTAAGGATAAGAGCAAATACCATGATGAAACATACTGTTGCGATTCGGGGTAACAGCGATGATTTACCTACCCATGACCATAATTTATCAGAATCAATATCCGGGATAGTCGATTGAAGCTCTTTTTGACTTTGCAGTGTCGGAAGCTTTTCGGGAGAAGCATGATGAGTGGGCAGACTTTCAACAGAATCAAGACGAATTGTTAGCTTTCTCAGTTGATTTTTCAGCTGGTCGATTTCCTGCTCCAGGTTGTTGACACGTTTGTCAAGCGGATCATTTGTCATATGCCATATCCTTGAAATATTCTTATTAAACAATTGCTGAAAGTGATGAATGCCGGGAAATGTGCTTGCAGTATAGTCGTAAATGCAGTGCTTGCCCTGGTTGTTACTTACGGGCCCCGTCATGATGCCACAAGGTGGCAGGGTTTGCATACTATACTTATTTAATAAGGAATTTTAAAGAAAATTTAAAGAAACCATTTGAAATTCTCTAGAATATTTGACTGTGAATAAACTGAATTGGAGACTAAACACTTATGATAGGGTGATTGTTCTTCGGAATACCGGTGATTTGACATTATGTTTATAACATACTTGTTTTGCTGAGATCTTTTGGGTGACAGGCGTTTTCGTAGATGCCTTGTATGGGTGATGATGTTTGAAGTTAATGTTATTTAGTCGTTGGAGAGTTCTGTTGGGATGAACTCTCGTAATCTTTTGGCTCCTGAATTTATTTTTTGTATAGAATTTCCTTAGTATTTGCATTCATGAATTCCGTATGCTAATTGTCTTTGGCTTTGATACTTTTAATAGAGAGGTCTATGTTTCCAAAAACAATTTATTTAATCAGACATGGTTCTACAGGTCCAGGTAATAAGGGACGTCTTGTAGGAACCACTGATATACCTGTATGTAATCAGGGGCTGGATAGAATTTCACAGTTACAAACATTTTTTCAGACAAAAAATCCTGGAGTTATATATTGTAGTCCAATGTTAAGAACGCGACAGACTTTATCAGCGCTCAAGAGTCAGGGAGACTGGTCATGTGATGTGATGTTTGATAAAAGGCTTAAGGAAATGGATTTTGGTGAATGGGAAATGAAAAATTGGGAGCAGATTCTGCAGAAGGATGAAGCTTTGGTAGCAGGTTTTTCTCAATATGATGATTTCGTTTTTCCAGGTGGCGAAAAAGTTACTGATTTTGTTTTACGTGTTTCTGAAATGCTTGCATTATTTCAAAAAAGTGAACATCAGGAATTGGTTGTTGTCAGCCATGGTGGCGTAATTAGGACCTGTATCTGTCTTGCACTTGGTCTCCCTGCCCGTAATTATTTACTGTTTAATATCAAGCCGGCAAGAATGACAGTATTGGAAATGTATGAACAAGGCGGAATTTTAACAGGAATGAATCTATAACTATGGCTCAGATTATACTAGTTAGCGGTGGAAGTCGCAGTGGAAAATCAGAGTTTGCTCAAACTATGTCTGAGAAGACATTTGGCACGAGATTATTTGTTGCAACCAGTCCCGTTACAGATGAAGAAATGGCGCAGCGTATTCAAAAACATCGAGAACAAAGAGATGTTGCTTTATGGCAGACTGTAGAGGAGCAAATTAATCTCGTATCCATATTGCAAGAAAACAGGGAACGGGAGGTCATCTTAATTGATTGCCTGACCTTGTGGATAAATAATCTTATGTATGCTGGTCAATGTAAGAGCCAATTAGTGGATGAAGCTGTTATCTCAAAGGAGATTGGGAAAGTACTGTTTTCTGCTAGAACCTGTACAGGTAAAATAATATTTGTAACAAATGAAGTTGGCCTGGGCATAGTCCCTGATAACCGGGAAGCAAGGTTATTCAGAGATTTGGTTGGACGGTGTAATCAGCATGTTGGTGCGCAAGCAGACGAAGTTTATCTGGTAAGTTGCGGGATACCTTTACAGTTGAAGTAGTTATTATTTTTAAGATTTTTTTTAAAAAACACAGAGGAGCTACAGGTGCAGTCTAATAAGCATTTAAAAGTGCGTAATACATCTTTGAATTTTTTGGAATCAACATTTCAACGTATTTCTCCACAGGATAGTTCTTTTCGTGAAAAAGCGACCGAGCGCCTAGAGCAGTTGACTATGCCACATTGGGCCTTGGGCGATTTGATGGATTTGGCAGTGGATTTAGCAGGAATGACACGCTCAATGCATCCTCCTGTAGCAAGAAAAAAAATAGTGGTTATGGCTGGTGATCATGGAGTTACCGTTGAGGGAGTCTCTAAATATCCTTCAGAAGTTACTGCACAGATGATGTGTAATTTTGTGGCTGGAGGCGCTGGTATAAATGCCTTGGCAAAACAGGCAGGCGCAGAAGTTGTTGTTGTTGATATGGGTGTTAATGCTGACTTGAGTGATTTGGTAAAGCAGGGAAAAATTGTATCCAAAAAAATTGGTAATGGGACTCTTAATATGACTCTTGGTCCTGCCATGACCAGAAGCCACGCTGTTCTGGCACTTGAAGCGGGTATAGAGGTCGCCAAACAACTTGCACCGGAGGTTGATGTCTTTGGTACTGGTGATATGGGAATAGGGAATACAACAGCGTCAACTGCCATTGTTGCGGCTTTTTCTGGTCAGAATGTTGCGGATTTGACTGGCAGAGGCACTGGAATCGATGATGAACAACTTGAAAATAAAGTAAAAATTATAGAAAAAGCCCTGCAAGTTAATGAACCGAATCCGGCAGATGGTATTGATGTGCTTGCAAAAGTGGGTGGGTATGAAATAGCTGGATTGGCTGGCTTGATAATTGGTGCAGCTTCATTACAGAAGCCAGTGCTTGTAGATGGTTTTATTTCTACCGCTGCGGCATTGGTTGCTTACAGTTTGGAACCCTTTGTTCGAGATTATATTATCTGCGCACATCGTAGTGTTGAAAAGGGACATCGTGTTATGCATGAGAAACTAAAAATGCAGCCTCTTTTTGATTTGAATCTTCGTCTCGGTGAAGGGACAGGCTCTGCTCTTGCTATGAATTTTGTTGATGCTGCATTGGCAATTCTTACTGAGGTTGCAACCTTTGAGGATGCAGGAGTGACAGGACACTCCAATGAAAAATGAATTGGATTCGGGGATTTTCCGCGGCATTTCGGTTCTTAACAATTTTCTCACTCCCTGGTAATTTCGGAACCACCCGTGATGATCTGGTACATGCAGCACCATTTTTTCCTCTTGTCGGCTTGTTGCTTGGTGGCTTGGCTGTCTTTTGCTGCTGGTGCTTTTCCCTGATTTTACCACCAATACCGGTCGCGGTGCTTGGGGTTGGTGTGTTGGCTTTTTTTTCAGGTGCCTTACACCTTGATGGACTTGCAGATGCTGCTGATGGTTTTTTCTCAGCTCGACCTAAAGATCAAGCACTTGAGATAATGCGAGACAGCAGAATTGGTGCCATGGGAGTGGTGGCTTTGTTGTTTGTAATCTTGTTAAAAATTGCTTGTCTGACATCTCTGGACCCTATATTGGCAGGAAAGGCTATTTTGCTCATGCCTTTTGCGGGAAGGGTCAGCTTGGTTGTGCTCATGGCTATCCTACCATATGCTCGTTCTGGCACTGGTTTAGGGGATATGTTTTATAGTGATAAAATGAAAATCATAGCCTTGGTATGGTTGTTGTTTTTTACAGGAATTGTTTGTTTGCTTGTTGGTCTTCAGGGTTTAATTACTGTAGGCTTTATTTTAATCATGTTGTTTGCTTATGCAGGTTATTGTAAAAAGAAGATTTCTGGTGCCACCGGAGATACTTTAGGCGCAGGTTGTGAACTGGCTGAGACTTTTATGGTTTTAGGACTTTGCCTGATTTCTTGAAAGTACCTTGCCAGTTGTTTGTTTGAACTTTTGTCCATTATGTGTAGTCCTTGGATTTTCATGTAAAATAAGAGTAATTTAACTATCTTTATCTTATCTGATACAATGTCTTTTCTTTTTGCCATTTGGTTGGCCTGGTTGTTTGACTTGCTCGTTGGAGACCCTGTATGGCTCTATCATCCTGTACGTCTCATCGGTACCTTTTGCAATAAGGCTGAGAGTTGGTGTCGGAGGCATATTGCCAGTGAAAAAACGGCAGGAATTGTCACTTCTTTTTTAGTTATGCTGGTAACTGGACTTGGAATTGTTTTTTTCTTTATCGTTCTTGGAATGATATCAGAAATTGCTCAGTTTTGTGGTTCAGTGTTTGTCCTCTATACCTGTGTAGCAGCGCGGGATCTGGTGAAGCATTCAAATGCAGTATTTAAGGCATTGGAAAATGCAGATTCAAATCCAAAAGTCTTTATGGATCTTGCCAGGACGCGTGTTGGCATGATTGTAGGTAGAGATACTAGCAGTCTTGATCAGGATTCCATTGTTAAGGCCTGTGTGGAAAGTGTGTCGGAAAGTATGTCTGATGGTGTTGTTGCTCCTCTGTTTTGGGCATTTGTTGGTGCAGCAATGAGCGGTAATAATCATTGGGCACCACTTTTTGCTGCTGGTGGAGCCATTTTATATAAAGCTGCTAACACTATGGATTCAATGTTTGGTTATAAAAACCAGAAATATTTTTACTTTGGTTGGTTTTCAGCCATATTTGACGACCTCTTGAATTTGGTGCCGGCAAGATTGTCTGGGGTTTCTTTGGTGATTTCATCCTTTTTCACAGGTTTTGGAAGTGGTCGTCGAGCCTGGAAGATAATGAGACGGGATAGTCGGGTTCATAAAAGTCCGAATGCTGGATATCCTGAAGCCGCTATGGCTGGGGCGTTAGGGGTGGAATTGGGAGGAGACAGCTATTATTTTGGTAAATTGGTTAAGAAGGCAGTTATTGGTGATAATAATCATGCCATAAGGCCAGATTGTATCCGTCAATCAAATGTTTTGATGCTGACAGGTTCTTTTATGTCTCTATTTATTTTATCCTTGATTTATTATATTTTTTTTGTTTCATAGCCTGAATATTTTATAATAGATCTAGCCTTAACATGAGAATGAATATTTATTGACCTGTGTTAATACAGATCTTAAATTTTGTAGAAAATGGAATTGATGGGGTACTAAATGAGATTTATTGTTCTTATAATTATTTTTTCATTAACTTTTTTTTGTAACTCTTTAGCTGCCTCTGAAACCAAAGCTGTTGTGGACTACAACAAAGTTGGTGAGATTCTCGAGAAACAGGAACCTTTGACTGCAGAGGAAAAGCAGTGGTTTGAAAAATTTTTGGAAGGAACTTTTCTGGCAGAAGGGTGGCATGATATTACCGATAATATTCTTGCAAAAATAGATAAACAAGAGCGGGCCAAACAACGTCTTGCCATGAAAGAACTGGGTGATAAAATAGGCAGGGAATGGGCCAAAGATAATGCTATGCGCAAAATTGATACGGCTATGTTGAAGAGGTGGGGAGCTTTACTGAAAAAAACAGTTGATGATCAACCCTCTAGGCTTTCTGCATTGATTGCAGAGTTGAATCGAGAGATTGATTTGATTCTGGGTGTTGGTTCACCAGGCACATCATCTTTGCAAGAGTAATCAGAACAGGTTTTATGAGTGATTTTCTGTTTTTTCTACAAGGCAAAGGAGTTTACCATTATGCAGGATGATTTCCACCCTGCTACCGGTAGCAGCATCTTTATGGTGTGTGATGATTTCACCTGTATTTTTTTGTCTCGTGATAGAGTAGCCACGAGCCAAGGTGGCAAGAGGACTGACGGCATCCAGAACTCCCACTAGGCTTTCCATAGTTTTTTGTCGATTTTCAATCATATTTGACCCGATTGTCAAAAGTCGTTTTTTAAGCTGGGATAAATGTTGTGCTTTCTGGTCCAGAATTATTCCAGGATTGTGTTGCTCAAGATTGTTTGTTAATTTGTTCAACTGATTTTGTTTTTCTTCAATTTTTTTGGTCAAGGCTTGTTCAATTCTGGAACTGCTGTAATCAAGTTTTAGTAGCATGTTTTCCAGTGGATGGTACATGTCGCCCAAGATTTGTCTGTGCAGGGCCAGGTGAGAAGATAAAGAGTCTATGATGGAGTTCATGATCAAAGTCAGTCTTTTTTCTGCCTGGTTTACTTGAGCTCTCAGGCTTTTTTGATCTGGTAAAAGTAGCTCTGCTGCAGCGCTTGGTGTTGGAGCACGTAAATCTGCTGCAAAATCTGCAATAGTGTAGTCAATTTCATGGCCGACTGCGCTGGTAATCATAATTTTTGACCAGTGTATTGTTCTTGCGACTTTTTCTTCATTAAAGGCCCAAAGGTCTTCAATGGAACCACCACCACGACAAAGGACTATAATGTCGGTGTTTTTTGAGTTGTTTATTTTTTTGATGGCTTGGCAAATTTCCTCACCAGCGTTGTCACCTTGAACTGCTACGGGAAAAACAGATATTGCTGTTTGTGGATAACGTTGCTGGGCAACTTTTATGAAATCATGAACTGCTGCACCGTCAGGTGACGTTACCAGGGTAATGTGGTTTGGAATAGTAGGGGCGGGTTTTTTAATGGCTTCATCAAAAAGTCCTTCACTTGCTAGTTTGGCTTTGAGTTTTTCAAATGCAATTTGCAACGCACCAGTTCCCTGGAATTCAATTGTATCTACAATAAGCTGATAATCTCCCCGGGGTTCGTAGACTGATAGCCTGCCACGGCAGATAACTTGTTGTCCATCTTTTGGTTTTTGATTTAGGTAGCGTTGCTGCATTTTAAAAAGCACGCCTTTTATTTGGGAGCGGGGATCCTTGAGGGTGAAATAGATATGGCCAGAATGTGGTTTGCGTAGATTGGAAATTTCTCCAGCCACGGAAATAAAAGAAAATTGAGTTTCCAATATTTGTCGGATAGATGAGGTGAGTTCTGATACGCTAAATATTCGCTGACTTGACATATTGTTGATAGTGTACAGGGTTTTGTTACTCTTTGGGTAGTTTACAACCCTTAGAGTCTTGGAAAAGTGAAATGATTAATGCTTTTTTCTTGTGACATGGGTATAGTTACCTGTTCATCTTTAAGAAAGCAATATCCGTGTAAAGAATAATTATGTTGATACAATTTGCTTCTGTTTTAATCAGTAGGGCTTCCTCTTCTGAATCTTTGGAACTGTCCGAATTTATAAGTGTTTTGCAGAAGTAACCATGATCTAAAATATAGGAGTTGATAATTCCATGGCCGAACAGAGTCCTTTTGAACGCTTGCATGATGAACCAGATGTCGATACTTCTGTCAGTGATTTGCTGGACCAGCTTAATCTGCCTCCAGTATTTGCCGATTACTTACGTAAAAACAAAAAGGCTATCTGGATGGTAATAGCAGTTGCTGCTATTGTTATTACAACAGTGTCCCTTTATGATACTTATACTGATTATCAGAGAAATAAGGCAGAGTCAGCTCTGACTAGTGCATTAAACGCTGATGATAAGGATAAGGAGAAACTGCTGCAGGATATCACAAAGGAATATGCTTCCACTCCAACTGCTCTTTGGGGACAGATTGAATTGTCTCACCTTGCAGTCAATAAGGGGGAAAATGATGAAGCAATGGAATTGCTAAAAGCAGTAAATCAAAAAGTAAAACCATTAAATCCTCTTAAACCCTTATTGTTGCAAAGGCTTGCAGTACTTGCAGAAAATGGTGGTTATTTGGATCAGGCTCTAAAATATTACGAGGAACAGGCTACAATCAAGAGTTTTGAGGCTGCAGCATATCAAGCCATGGGACGAATTTACGAGGTGCAGGCTGATAACAGTTTAGCTCTTGAAATGTATGAAAAATATTTACAGTTGACAGATGCCAGTGAAGGCACATCTGGCAATGATCAGTTTCGCAGTGTTGTTCAGGCCCGAGTTAATTTTTTGAAAAAATAATGAAGATTATTTCCATTCCACAAGAGATGACTTCCTGGAGCAGGGAACAGGCTCAACATGGAAAGACTGTTGCTTTGGTTCCGACCATGGGGTTTTTTCATGATGGGCATCTGCACCTGATGAGAAAAGCCGGAGAATCTGCAGATAAAGTTGTGGTTAGTCTTTTTGTAAATCCTACTCAGTTTGGTCCTGGTGAAGATTTGGAGCAGTACCCCAGAGATTTTGAAAGAGATTGTAAGCTGGCTGGACTGGAAAATGTTGATGTTATCTTTGCACCAGAACCATCTGCTATGTATCCCCATGGTGCTCAAACGATTGTTCAGGTTGATCGAATAGTAAAATATTTATGTGGTGCTCGCAGGCCAGGCCATTTTCAAGGAGTGGCTACAGTTGTCTGCAAGCTTTTAAATATTGTTCAACCAGCATTTGCTGTATTTGGAGAAAAAGATTTTCAACAGTTGGCAGTGATCCGCAGGATGGTAACTGATCTGAATATGGATGTTTCAATAATAGGTTATCCAATCGTCAGAGAAAGTGATGGTTTGGCCATGAGTTCCAGAAACATATACCTTGATTCAGATGAAAGAAAATCTGGTTTGTGTCTGTCTGGTGCTCTTGCTCTTGCCAGAGAGAAGGTTGGTCAAGGGATGGTGGATGCAGGTGAACTATCAAGATTTATTGAGAATTTTATCAAGCAGCATGCTGGGACAAGTATTGAGTATGTCTGTTTTTCTGATTGTGAATCTTTAGAACCAGTACAAGAAATAAATTCGGAGACTATTCTGGCTATAGCAGTAAAAATTAATAATAAAGTGCGTCTGATAGATAATGGTTTTCTATCAGGTGACTCTTTCACTCACAACTAATGAAGAGAAAATGTTACGTTCAGTTTTAAAAGCAAAGATACATAGAGCTACCATTATAGAGGCAGATCTTAATTATGAGGGAAGTTTGACTATTGACCGCAACTTACTTGATGACGCAGGTATAGTTCCTTTTGAGCGGGTGATGGTTTATAACATAAATAATGGGGAAAGATTTGATACCTATGCTATCGAAGGGGAAGCCGGAACGGGTGTAATTGGTTTAAACGGTGCGGCGGCGAGAAAGGGTCATGTTGGTGATTTGATTATCATTGCTACTTATGTGATGTTGGAAGAATCTGAATTGAGTGAATTTAAACCAACTATTCTTTTGTTGGATGAGAATAACAACGTAAAAAAACAACTTGATAAATGAGGGGAGCTTATGCCTGGCTTTGAAGTTTTTGGTGAAGAAGAGAAAAAACAGATTTTAGATGTTTTAGATACTGGTGTTCTTTTTCGCTATGAATTTGGTGAGCAACGTTGTGGTGTATACAAAGTTCGTGAATTTGAAAAGGCTTTTGCCAAATATACCGGCACCGCCCATGGACAGGCTGTTACTTCCGGAACAGCAGCTCTAAAGGTTGCTCTGGTTGCCTTGGGTGTTGGTGTCGGCGATGAAGTGATAACACAATCATTTACTTTTGTGGCAACTTGGGAGGCTATTCTGGAAGTTGGAGCCATTCCTGTTTTTACTGAAGTGGATGAAACTTTGAATATGGATCCTGTCGATCTTGAAAAAAAGATAACTCAAAAGACTAAGGCCATTATTCCAGTTCATATGTTAGGTGCTCAGGCGAGGGTTGAGGAAATAGTGGCCATAGCCGGTAAGCATAATATTCCCGTAATAGAAGATACTGCACAGGCAGCTGGGGCTCGTTTGCATGGTAAGCATTTGGGTTCTTTTGGTACTTGCGGAACTTTTTCTTTTGATTCAGTCAAGACCATGACTACCGGTGAAGGTGGAATGATCATCACTGACGATGATGAGCTATGGCGAAATATGTCTGAATACCAGGACCATGGTCATGATCATGCTGTAAATCCTGGTGGTAGGGGAGGGGAAGGAAGAAGCTTTGTCGGTTTCAATTATCGCATGATGGAGTTGCAGGGTGCAATGGGGTTAGCGCAACTTGAAAAGCTTGACGCAATGATTACCTCTCAAAAGCAAAACAAGAGTATTCTCAAAGAGGCTGCAGCTGGCATTCCAGGAGTCAGTTTTCGGACAATTCTTGATAAAGAAGGTGATTCAGCGACATTTTTTGCTTTTTTATTAGAGAATAAGGAACGGGCAATATCTGTGAATCAAGTATTGCGCGACAATGGTGCAGGGGCTATTAATTTTGGAGAGAATACCTGGCATTTTTATCCTAAATGGGAACATTTGTTGAAGGGATCAACACTTTGTAAAAATGGTTGGCCTTTTTCTGTAAATGGTAAGCGTCGTATTGTTTACGATCCAAAGGTGTTGCCTCAGTCTGCTGAGATAATGTCCAGGACATTAGTTTATCAAGTTCCTGTTAATATGAGTGAAGAGCAAAAAGAGAAGATGGTATCAGCGTTGAAAAAAGCAGCGAATATTTCATGATCTACCTGATTTGACACACGCAATTGCCTGCTGTAAAAAGCTGAACTGGGAAAAAGTAGTTGTTTTGGCTGGTTAGCAGGCAATGTAAACATCGAAGCGGGTGGTTTTTCCTTTAATGCTGTGTGACGGGATAGTATCGGTGATGTTTTTTGCTTTTATTGGTCTTTTAACAACGATTCTTTTTTGAGCAACTTGTTGAGACAACTTGAAAAGTGTAGTTGTATCAGGGTCCTGGCCAACCAGAATGTGAAGGATTTGCAGATCTTTTTTTACTTTTGCTGATTTTGTTCTTTGGGGAAACATAGGATCAAGGTAAACAATATCGGTTTTTTCTCCATTTTGGATCATTTTTGTCAGAGCTGTGGTTGAATCGCCAAAAACTAGATGCAAGCGTTGGGCTGCTTCTGCAGTGTCAGGATCTTTACGGGCTCTGGATAGTCCATCTTTGAGTAGAGCTGCTATTGCCGGATGTCTTTCATACATAGTTACTTGACATCCGGTTGAAGCTATAAGGAAACTGTCTCTTCCCATACCACCTGTTGCATCAATGATAGTTGGACAGTGATTTTTTTTTATCCCTAAGGTTCTAGTTATCATTTGTGACCCCCCATGCAGCCTCCTGTAGCGAAAGGTTTCTTGGTTAAAATCTATCCAAATGGGTTTACTGTTTAATAGACCTTGTTGGGGTTGCAGTTCAAGATGGTTTTCAGTCAGGAAAAGGATCGCATTGTAATTGGTGCTGTCCCCTTTAATCAATTCCAGACCAAATTCACGGGCAAAAAATTCTGCTTTTGCTTTTAAAGTATCTTCTTGAAAACTAATACCGATATTTGCATAGGTCATTGAAGGTTTATTTATATTTTTGAAAGGGTTGAGCGGTTATAAATCTGGTGGAATATTGAATTTTCATTATTGCCAGTGTATTATTCATACCATAATATGTTTTTGATCGATTATTGTAATACTTTTCTGATAGAAAAGTATTTACAAATAGTAATATTGTTCAGTAACAAACAGTAATATGTGGATGATTATTTAGCTAGACCATCAAGTTGTTTATTGAGATATTGTTTGTGGCTGATTTGGTAAGTTGTTTTAGCCACTTGATTTAATATGTTTTCAGGAAAAAAGAATGCACGAAAAAGAACCAGAGGTTGTTGCCATTATTCCTGCCCGGTATCATTCAAATCGGTTTGAAGGAAAACCGCTTACACAGATTAACGGAAAATCTATGATTCAGCATGTTGTGGAACGTGCAAATCAGGTGTCTCTCCTTTCCAAAGTCGCAGTTGCAACAGACGATGAACGAATTGCAGACACTGTAAGAAAGTTTGGTGGTGAAGTTGTAATGACAAGATCTGATCATGCTTCCGGAACAGATCGTTTGGCTGAAGCTGCAGAATTGCTAGATATTTCCGAGTCAGACGTGGTTGTAAACATTCAAGGAGATCAGCCGTTGTTTGATCCTCAGGTTATTGAACAGGTTGCCAGGCCACTGCTGGAAGACCCGGCGCTTCACATGTCAACCTTGATATATAAAATCATTCGCCCTGAAGAAATAGATGATTCCAACCATGTGAAAACAGTATTTGATTGTCATGGCAATGCCCTGTATTTTTCTAGGGCGCCAATTCCATTTCAGCGTAATCCTGAAGAAAAGGAAAAACCAACATACTTTAAACATCTTGGTTTTTACGCTTACCGAAAAGGGTTCTTATTGACATTTGTTGGCTTGCCTGAAGGTGAATGGGAACGGTTTGAAAAACTCGAGCAGCTTCGTGCCTTGGAATATGGATATACGATTCGAGTCGTTATGACTCAACACGATTCAATAGAAGTTGATACTCCTCAAGACGTTGTACGTGTTGAAGAATTATTAAATAATCAAAAAATATAAAAAAAGTAGGTAAAAATGCAGAAGAAAATCACAATCATCGGTGCGGGCAATGTGGGAGCAGCCGCAGCTCATTGGGCACTTGCAAGAAAACTGGGTAATGTAATACTTTTAGATGTTATGGAAGGGATTCCCCAGGGTAAGGCTCTAGATATCTGGCAATCTGGACCACTGGATGAATGTTCTGGAACCATTACCGGAACCAATGATTATGCCGATACAGCAGATTCTGATGTTGTCATAATTACAGCAGGACTTGCTCGTAAACCTGGTATGTCTCGTGATGATTTATTAGCGATAAATGTGGAAATCGTTAAAACTTGTGCTGAAAATGCTGTTAAGCATTCACCAGAATGTGTGATGATCGTTGTGACAAACCCAATTGATGCAATGGTTCATACGGCTTTTAAGGTATCAGGTCTGGACAAAAAAAAGATTATCGGGATGGCAGGTGTGCTTGATTCTGCACGCTACAGGACTTTTTTGGCTGATGCCTTGGGGGTTGCTCCGCGTGATGTAAATGCATTGGTTATGGGTATTCATGGTGATAATATGTTGCCTTTGGTTAGATTGGCCAATGTTGGAGGAGTACCTGTAACAGATTTACTGTCTACTCAGCAAATAGAAGATATTGTTAAACGCACTCAACAGGGTGGAATTGAAATAGTAAATCATCTTAAAACCGGAAGTGCATATACCACACCAGGCCTAGCTGCTATTGAAATGGCAGAGGCAGTGTTAAATGATACCAAACGGGTATTGCCATGTGCGGTTTATCTTGAAGGAGAGTTTGGGATTTCCGGGTATTTTCTTGGTGCTCCTGTGGTTCTTGGAGAAACAGGTGTAGAGCGAATTCTGGAATTTGAGTTAACAGAGAATGAAAAAAATGCCCTGAACGAATCTGTTGAAGCAGTTTCTAAACAGATGGAGGCAACAGGTTTATAGAGTTTTTCTTCAGGAATGATAGCCGGCTGGTTTTTCTGTGAAAACTAGTCGGTTATAGCACTTCTTCAGCGAGACAACATTACTGAAGCAAATGGACCTTCCAGCACAATCAAAGTGAGAAAATAGCTGCACGAGCGCATTTGGCAATTATTTTCATACAAATGAAAGTGAGATTGTTTCAAAATGATAAGAGAAGCTGCCGAAATACCTTTGCAGCAGTATCTGCAATTGCTCACCAGCAAGGAACTGAACCTGCTCGACTTCTTACCTGATGGGAGCCTGGCTGAAAAAATAATTGATCTTACCTTAAACGGTCCCCCCTCCAGTCCTTCTGCAAAAATCAATCTAAAATTTAAAGATTTACACGAAAAAATAACCCGTTTTGACACCAGTAGTGAAAAAGTAGTTGTCTTCGGTGGTGGTTCTGGATTGTCAAATATTTTAGGTGGTGATTCCAGACGTGAAGAATGGAAAAAGCGTCCTTTTACCGGCTTAAAGGAAGTGTTTTCCCACGTTAATAGTATTGTTTGTGTCACTGATGATGGTGGATCTACCGGAGAACTGTTGAAAGATTTGCCGCTTGTTGCCTTGGGAGATTTGCGTCATGTTTTACTCTCATCCATTCGGAAAAAGAATCTTCTGATTAAATATGCCCTCAACGAGGAAGAGGCAAAGGATGTTGCAGGTCAGCTTCACAGATTGTTCAACTACCGATTTACCATAAGACCAGTAAATTTAGAACAACTTATTGTTGATACAGGGGCAGATTTTTCCTCGCTGCCAGAGATGTTACAGAAGAAACTGCGACAGCTGATTGAAAAATTGTTTACCGATGTTCGTCTGGTTAAAACATTGGAACGTCCACAATGTCTTGGAAATCTTTTATTAGCCAGCTCGATATATATGGAGCTGGAATCATCTCTAAATGAATCAGAACTTGTTGCTCAATACCCTGTTGTCAGGACTGCTACTATTCGGGGCTTGGCGACTGTGGCAGATATCCTTGGAGGCAATGCTCATGGGGTGCTTCCATGTACGACATCAATTGCTCAATTGCAGATTTTATACGAAAATGGTGTGTTGGTCACCAGTGAGTTTAAATCGGCATATGCAAGTCGTGCATACCCTGTAGATCGTGTTTTTGTTGAATTTTTTCAAGACCCGTTTTTGCCGCCAGAGATAATAGAAAAAGTTGAGGAAGCTGATATTCTGGTTTTTGCACCTGGAAGTTTGTATTCATCCATTATCCCAATTTTACAGGTTCCTGCACTTGCAGATGCAATTAAAAAAAATGAGAAGGCCTTAAAACTTTTGATAGCTAATATTTGGGCTCAAAAAGGTGAAACTGATGTATCCCGGGATGCACCTGGACGTAGGTTTCATGTCTCTGATCTTATTCGTGCATATAACAGAAACATACCAGGTGGAGTACAAGATCTTTTTTCTACTGTTATTGCTTTGAAGTTAGGTGAAATTCCAGGTTCGGTCCTTCAAAGTTACGCTGTCGAAGATAAGGAGCCTATTTATCTGGATAGTGATTGTGTACGAAAAATGGGATTTGAACTCATTGAGGCCAGCATTTTTTCCCGTGAGATGCTGGAGCAACTGGGCGTTATTCAACATGATCCTCAGTCTTTGGCCATGACAATAAAAACACTTGCCTGCTTAAAAAAATACAAGGTACTTCATAATAGTGATTCTAACATGGTTGATTTACCACGGGTAAAGAACATGATTGCACCTGTGCGTAAAGATTTTTTAATTCCTTGTAAACGTTATGAGGCTATTGCCACTTTTTTGAAATACGTTTCAACTGATATCTGTTGTGATCATGCTGGTCGTAGCAAAAGTATGAGTACGTCTGAACGTAAGAAGATCATTGAAACTGTTCTTGATATTATATGGGGACATCCTGATATTTTGATAGAACATCTGCGCTATATTGATGGTATAACTTTGGTAGATAAAACCGCATGGAGTCGATGCCAGGAATGGGATAATGTCTTTTCTTTCTATGATCCAAAAGATAAGCATATAAAGATCAGAAGAGATCAACTTGATGACTCGCTACGTTTTGAAGTGGCCTTTTTGGTTGCATTGGGACAATCTATTTTAGGTAATTATGCTGTTAATAAGAGAATGGAAAACATTGTTGAGCACGGAGAGGTTGTCGGACGATTATATCAAGTTGTCCTGCGAGATATCCAGCAATATGAATGTTTTTTTTCCCATGAAGAGTTGGATATGTACCTGCGATTGGTTCGAATGAGTCAATCTGGAGAGAATTCACTTCTTTATCTGAGACTTGTAAATGGCTCAGATGGATTTACACCGCCAGGACTCTTTTTTGGCCTCTTTTATGCTTGGTATCTGGATAACAGATTTGCGGAAAATATTGAATATAAAATGGCCATTATGAAGCACAAGTTGAGCAACCTGATTCCAGAGCAAATTCGAATCATTGATCGCCGTGAAGGAATGATTCATTTTTTCAGGGAAAAAGTTTTCAGGCACAAAATAACTCCCTGTAAGTGCGGGAAATAGGTCGATATGACACGATTAAAAGTCATAACATATTCTTTAGTGCTTGTTTTAATTTTTGTTATTGCCAGCCTCTATTTTTATTTTTACTGCAGTGATGTTCAAGCAAATGCAAGGTTGTTTGCTGAAGTTGAAAAAAATGCAACTAACAGATTGGTTTTCTCTGTCTCTCGGACTCTACAGAAACATTATCAGGAACACCTGAAAGCTTTTGTGTTCAACAACAGGAGTATTGCCCAATTACTTGATGATCGTAATTATAATGGTCTGTTACAGAATTCAAAACCTTTTTTTAGACAGATTGTCTATAAACCATCTTTTCGTTCTCAATTGATTTTTTTCCACCCAGACAAGACTGATTTTCTCTCTTTACAAAAAAATGCTTCTGAAATCAGTAATAAATCTTATCTTTCATTGCTTTCTGGTGATAACAACTCCTTGAAAGAGCGTAAAAAAGGATTCATTTTTAATGAAGATGGAATTTTTTACAAGATTGTTGAGCCGTTACATTTGCAGGAGCAGTGGATTGGGTCTGTGGTTTTAATAATCGGGATCAACCATTTTCTTGAAGAATTCAGGCAATATTCTAACCTCAATATTGATCTTTTATTCAGAGAAAATATTTTCACCAATTCTCATATCGTGCCAGTTGATCTTGTAGGTATCGGAAATGACTATGTGCTGCCATCTGAAAATTCTATTTTCTCTCGAGGTGTTCGGCAGCCAGAAACTATTAATTATGACTCTGTTTTTATGCAGAATGGTTCCCCCGTTCGTATTTTTATTGCTGATTCTTTAAACGATTCCATGGGGCGGGAATTTTGTCGGATAATATATTCCAGAAAAATTTCAAATGTTTTGGGTTATAAAAATCAGGGGCTTTTAAGAGCAAGTATGTTTGCATCTATCCTCTTTGTTGCAACTGTTTTAATTTATCTTTTTCAGAAAAAAGAACTTAATCATGAGCATTTACGGTTTAAATCCTTGGTAAATCAAAAACTAGAGGAGTTGACCGAATCTAATGAACTTTTACAAAAGGAAATAGAAAGTCGGAAAAATGTTCAAAAATCATTGAGTTATGCTGTTGAAGAATGGCATAATACATTTGATATCATTAATTCACCGATTATTATATTAGATAATGACCATAGGGTCGTAAAAGGTAATAAAGCGGCAATGAGATTGTTTGGTAATGAAACTCAATTGCTTGGAAAACAGTGTTTTAGCTTATTGGGTTTTAATGTCTCCTCCTGTAATGATTGTAAGAAACTTAACAAGTTAGACCGTTTTGGCGGTAAAGAATTTGAAGTAGAACATAAGAGGTTAAAGAAAATACTGCGCGTTGCCTGTATGCCTATCATTTATCTTGATGAGGTGGTTGGTCATGTGTTGACTACAATGGATATCACTTTGCAAAGAGAATTGGAAACTCAATTGATCCAGGCTCAGAAAATGGAAGCTATTGCTACATTGGCAGGTGGTATTGCCCATGATTTTAATAATATCTTAGGGGCAATTTTAGGAAACGCCGACATTGTTCTCTACCAGCTTCCAGATGAATCTGGACGAACAGAAATAACCCAGAATAAAAAAACAATTACATTTGATGACATAGCAGAACATTTACGCTCAATCAAAAAAGCAGGTGGAAGAGCCAAGGACCTAGTTAGACAAATTCTTGCTTTTAGTCGTCACACAGAGTCAATGTTGCAGGCGATCGACATAACTCCAATAATTAAGGAAGTTGTAAAATTGTTGAGGGCATCATTACCAGCTACTATCGATATACATTCTAATATTGCTCCTAATATTTGTTGCGTTAATGCGGACCCGACACAGATTCATCAAGTACTCATGAATATCAGCACAAATGCTGCCCAGGCAATGGAAGGTCATGGTGGAGTGTTAGATATATCATTAGTGGAAAAAGAGATAAGGAGCGATGATAAAAATAGATACCATGGATTGCAGAAGGGAAAATACTTGGTGTTAAGTGTCCAAGATACCGGACACGGCATGTCTAAGGAGGTTCAGGCACAGATCTTTGATCCATTTTTTACTACAAGAGATGTTGGCAAAGGAACAGGTATGGGATTGTCCGTGATTCATGGGATTGTCACTGCACACAACGGAATAATCGATGTCCAATCAGAAGTGGGAAAAGGTTCAAGTTTTTCAGTTTTCCTTCCAGCTATTACCAAGGTAGAAACAGGGATGAATGAGGCAGTAGTTTCTATGCCTGGAGGTGCTGAAACAGTGTTGTTTGTTGATGATGAAGTTGAGATTGTCAAAATGCGAACCAAAATGTTGGAATTTCTTGGCTATAATGTAATTACAGCATCCAGTGGTGAACTGGCTCTGGAATTGATTCGGTTGCACGATAAACAGGTGGATATCGTAATAACTGATTTAACGATGCCTAAGATGACAGGCATTCAGCTTGCTGAGGAAATCATGAAATTAGATATGGATTTACCTGTTATTCTGTGCTCGGGATACAGCGAGACTGTGGTTCCTGAAATAGCTGATAAGGCAGGAATTAAAAAGTTTATGGCAAAACCTCTAGAAATGCGTTCCCTGGCAAACGCTATTCGTGAAGTTATTACAAATCAGGATTAAAAATGCGAATTCTTATCATAGATGATGATGAACAGATTCGGGAATTACTCTGTAAAATAATGGAGTTAAATGATTTTGAGGTCTTTGAGGCTGAAAATGGTCGGATTGGCATGCAATTACATCGTGATAATCACGCAGATTTAATTATCACAGATTTAATCATGCCCGAACAGGAAGGACTTGAGACTATCAGTACCATGCGAAGGGAATATGCTAATGTTAAAATTATAGCTATTTCCGGTGGAGGCCAAATGGGTCCGGAAGCCTATCTACCAGCTGCTCTGGAGCTTGGAGCAGATCGAGTTTTTAGCAAACCTTTTGATTTGCAGGAAATTGTTGATACTGTGAAGGAGTTGCTTAAGGATGAATAGACCCAAAGTGCTGGTTGTGGATAACAATCCTGTTGTTCTTAAAGTTATTACCATGATACTTGAGGCTGAAGATTGCGAATTACGGTCAGCTGAAGATGGGCTTCATGCACTTGATGTGATAAATGAATTTAAGCCAGACATTATATTTACAGACCTGGTCATGCCGAAAATTGATGGGGGCAAGCTGTGTTATATTATTAGGCATACTCCACAACTCAAAGATATTTTTCTCGTTGTTATCTCTGGCATTGGCCTTGAAGACGATCTTCATCTCTCAGAACTCAATGCGGATGTATATATTGTCAAGGGTCCTGTCGTGACGATGAAGGAACATATTATAGCTGCCTTGAAGAGTTATCAAAATAAGGATGAAAGAAGCTCTGGTAATATTAAGGGGATGGGAGGGCTTTCTTCCAGAGAGATAACTAGGGAACTTTTATCAACAATTCGCCATAATGATATTGTCCTGGATAGAATGACAGAAGGGGTTGTTGAGCTTGATACACTTGGTAGAGTAGTTATGGTTAACCGTTCAGCGTTGTCAATAATAGATGCCCAGGAAGCTCAACTTCTTTCTAAAAAGTTTTCAGATATTATTGATGGTGATGAACGCTTTTTTGTTGAAGATTGGTTAAAATCAATGGATAAAAATGATTTGTCCCCTCTGATTTATGATTATGATAGCGCTGTGTTAGTGTCTGAAAAGTTTGTGACCCTCCACTTGGTTCCTGTGCTGGAGGGAGAAAATTATTTTATAATCGGTATATTGCAAGATGTTACTGAGCGAAAACGTATTCAAAGTCATAAGCAACATCTTGAAAAAGAGTTGCTTCGTATTCAAAAGCTGGATGCTATATCTATGATGGCAAGTGGTATTTCACACGATTTCAATAATCTTCTTTCTGTTGTGAAGGGAAATATTGAAATGGCTCGCATGGTCATTAAAGATAATAAATCCGTAACAAAACTTCTAGATGATTCTTGTGTAGCTATTGCGTCAACAGTTGAACTTGTTCAGAAATTCACCACCTTTTCAGATAACTATCTCCCGGCTAAATCGCGAGTCCGGATAAAAGAACTGTTGGACAATACCTTTGAAGAGAAATTTTCCGGAACCGAACTTAATGTACAATTTTTTTCAGATAAAAATCTTTGGTCTGTAGATATTGACAGCTCTCAGGTTGTTCAGGTTTTTTTAAATATTGTTCAAAATGCCTATGATGCAATGTGTGGAGCTGGCGATATTTCTGTGCGCATCAGTAATGTTGAAGGAAACAGGGAACGGCAATTGACAGGGCAGCCTATTGCAGAGGGTAGATTTGTAAGAGTTTCAATTCAGGATTACGGGCCTGGTATTCCTGTGGATATAAAAAACAAGGTTTTTGATCCTTATTTTTCCACCAAGGATAAAGGATATCAAAAGGGTATGGGCTTGGGGTTGACCATAGCACATTCAATAATAAGAAAACATGGTGGTTTGCTCTGGATTGATACTGATATAGCTAAAGGGTGTTGTGTTCATTTCTATCTTCCAGCTGGAACCTGGACAGAAGATATTGTTGCTGCGGCAGAGGATACAATTTTAAAAAAACGTGTTCTTATCATGGATGATGATGAAATGATGCGAATCATCTGTAAGAAGATTTTTACTTACTTAAAATGTGAAGTTGACCTTGCAGATGAAGGTGGTAAGGCTATCCGATTATTTTCAGAAGCAACAGAAACTGGAAACCATTACGATCTGGTTGTTTTGGATCTTCATGTGAGTAATGGTTTAAGTGGTGTTGATGCTGCGAGCCAAATCCATAAATTGAGTCCTGACGCTAACATCGTGGCGATCAGCGGCGACACTCTTGATCCAGTGATGGAGAATTTTAAAAAGTATCATTTTTGTAATGCATTGCCTAAACCGTTTACCCTGGAAATGGTTGAAAAGCTTTTTAATAGGCTTTTTAAAGGTGATTAAGATTCATTTCTTTAATGTCATCCTGTAAATATTTTTGATGCATAATTCCTTTCCCTTTGTTCATCCATTGCTCCCTCTGACTAACTGGCTGGACCTTTTTATCTCAGCCTCTCTATGAAATTAGCATTTGTCGTTTATCTTTTATGTATCTTGCCTGTAAGTATGAAAATGGTCAGCAAAAATACCTGATTCGTGAATCGTTTTATGAAAATGATATTATAACGAACAGAGATTTGGTGGAATTAGGCGATGATCCAAGTGTGTTTATCGAATATTCTGGTAAAAATTGTTACATTGCTGAATCAATTTCCAATCAGCTTCAAGATTGTGGATTATCTGCTGATCCTTTTGATCTCGAAGAGTTATTTTTTCCCTTTATTGACCAATATTTTCGGGAGAGAGTCTCACCCTATATAGATCGACAAAAAAGTCGACAATGGAGAACTCCTGATAAAACAATCAGGCAACAAATATTAGAACAATCTCATATCTTTGATCGTAGACGTTTGCACTTTCTACGCTTTGGTCAAATTAATCAGGTTCGCCTTGACAGATCAGTCTCTCTCTACAGAGTATTGCTTGGGAAATCCCGTGATGAAATTGAGCAACTTTGCATTGCGAGGGAAGGCGAACTTAGTGTCCGAGAATATTATCATTACATTTTCACTATTTTTGATTTACAGAAATTTTTTCATGAGAATTTTTCCCGAGCTATTCCAGAAGCATTGGATATAGAAAAGGTAGATGTATGTTTTCTTAAACAAGTCTGCAAGTTGGATCAGGATAAGAGTTATTGGCGTGGTTTTAAACGAGATAAAAAATTGCCTTCATATTTGGTTCGTTATCTATCTCTTTATTTCGACCATAATCTTCCGATTAACAATCCATGGAAGGAATATGTCAGAGAGTTTATGAATTCACACCGCACGTATTCACCGCCACCTGGAAAGAAGGATATGTCTTTGATGCGGGCAAAAGGAGTTTTTGGAGTTTCTGATACAGATTATTCTGATATGACAAAGAAGGAATTAACAAAGTTGTACAGGAATAAAGCCCTTGAACTTCACCCTGATAAAGAGGGAGGAGATCATGATCAATTTATTGAACTTACCAATGCATATAATGAATTGCTGAGGAGTTTATAGTTCAGATAGTATCTCTGCTTGTTTTCAAGCTGTTTCATTCCATAACCATATATTCCTTGATCTTAAGAGTTTTATGCACATATAATCAATGGTAAATACAAGAAATTTTGTTCTTGAATAAGCTGGTTTTTTCAACTTCGTTGAAGAGGGTATAATGTTGATAAATGTCATTAGTAGTTTCAGTGTTCGATGGCGCCTGATGGGTTTTATAATTTTTTTGCTGTTGATTATGACCGCAGCCGGTACCGGTGGAATACTTGGAATGAGAACAACTAAACAGTCTCTTTCCATCGTATATCAAAAACATGTTCAGCCCATGGAACGGTTACGGCAGGTCAACGAACTGTTTAAATTTGGAGTAACAGGTATTGCTGAAAGGATGCTTTATGAACAGATTCAATGGCAGGAAGCCAGATCTAAGATTGTGAAGGCAAAAGCGGAAATTGAAAAGCAATTTGCTGCAATTGAGAAAATTAATATTGTTTACAATAAAAAAGATTTTGAACTGCGAGCTGAGAGTCAAGAAGCAGTTCTTGCAGCGGCTTCAAAAGTAATAATTGAAAAACTTCTTCAAAATATTCAAACAAAGGATATGGATCTTTTAGATGGATTATTTGCTATTCAACTAGAGCCTTTTCAAGAGGAGTTTGAAGCTAAAGTGAATAAAATAATTTTATCTCGTGTTGATGCAGTCCGTCAGGAGTACGAAATTGCTGAAGAACGATATCGAAAATCTTCTATGGCTTTTCTGGTGACTATTTTGACAGGTGTTACTTTTGGTTTACTGGCAGGTTATTTACTAATGCGGTCTATCGATGAACCACTTGCCAGAATGACCAAAGCTATGGGAGCGATGATTCGAGGGAATCTTAATTCCAGGATTGATTATGAGTCTTCTGATGAATTTGGTGATCTGATTAAGGGGTTTAATCAGCTGCAAATATATCTTTCTGAACTGGTATCACAGATTCAGGCTGCAGGTATACAGGTAACAAGTTCTATTACAGAAATAGCAGCTTTAACAAAGGAACAGGAAGCAACATCCAATGAGCATGCTGCAACTGCTAATGAAATAGCAGCTTCAACCAGTCAGATTGCTGCAACTTCCGAAAATTTATTAGACACAATGAAAAGGGTAAATATATTAACAGATACTACTGTACAGGCTGCTGAGGAAGGCCATCTAGGTCTTGCTGAAATAGATGTTACCATGGAAAAAATGGAGGAATCAACTGGTTCAATTGTTGCAAAATTATCTGTGTTAAGTGAGAAAGCTAGTGACATTGCAAGTGTGATTAAAACTATAAATAAAGTTGCAGATCAGACAAATCTTCTTTCTTTAAATGCTGCAATTGAGGCTGAGAAAGCTGGTGAATATGGAGCTGGTTTTGCTGTGGTTGCCACAGAGATAAGGCGTTTGGCAGATCAAACAGCTGTTGCAACTTATGATATTGAGCAAATGGTTCAGGGGGTTCAATCTGCTGTGTCTGCTGCCGTAATGGGAATAGATAAATTTGCTGAAGATGTGAGAGGCAGTAGTCTGGAAATACGTAGGGGCAGTGAGAAAATGGAAGATGTAATAACAAATGTTGATGTGCTTATTCCCCAGGTTGCTCTCATCAGTGAGGGGATTGAAGCCCAGTCGCTTGGTGCGAGACAGATAAGTGACGCAACCAGTCAGCTCAATGAAGCAGCTCAACAGTCTGCGGAATCTATTGGTCAGATGGGGTCAACTATTCAGCAACTGCAAACAGCAGCACAGGGTCTACAGGAAGCTGTCACCCGTTTCAGAATTGAGGCGAAGGCTGCGACAGTCTAACTATATTTCAAAAAATAATTTAGAAGTATAGTTTACAGAGGATGAGCTAATTCAATTAGCCTTCATTAATACAATAATGAGACAGTATTGTTTAATTTAATATCTCTATCTCAATAATTTCTCCAGTAATACCTGGTTAAGGGAAAGATTATGCTGCTATTGCTTTTTGAAATTAAAGAGAGTCGGTATGTGGTTGATGCCGGTACAGTAGTGGAAGTAATTCCGAAAATTAAATGTAAGCCAGTTCCTTTAACTCCTGATTTTGTCTTGGGAATAATCAATTATCGTGGCAAAGCTATTCCTGTGATAGATCTTTGTTTTTATCATTTAGGTATTCCATGTGAAAATCGTCTTTCAACTCGCATTATTATTGTGAACCATATTCGGAAGGATTTTAAGAATGTCCATGTTGGTATTGTCGCTGAAAGAGTTACTGATACTCTACATGTAACAGATCAGGATATTCATAAAAAAAACATCCTGATTGGTCTGAATTTTGACAGTCCTGAGCAGGAAGGCACCACTTCCATGGTTCAATGGTATGATATTGATTCTCTGCTAACTGAAAAACTTCTCGATACAATAGTTCATGAATAATTATTGTAAGATAATGAGTATATGAACCAGACGGAAATAGAAAAACTTCTTGAAAAAGCTATAGGGTTGCGAGCAGATTCTGTTGGGAAGGCTTCTATAAGGCGGGCAATTGGTGATAGGATTAAGAGGCTTGGTCTTCAAGATGAGGCATCTTATCTCAAGCAATTGAAGAAAAGGCCGGCTGAAATTTATGAATTGGTTGAGGGGGTCGTTGTACCTGAGACGTGGTTTTTTCGAGATCATTTTCCTTTTGTTGCGATGATAAATCATTTGGCTAAAGTTTGGGACAGATCGTTCGGTTTACGTATTCTTTCGCTTCCCTGTTCAAGTGGTGAAGAACCATACTCCATTGCTATGGCTCTATTGCAGGCTGGAATTAGTAAAGATCAGTTTTGGATTGATGCTGTTGATATTAGTAAAGGTTCATTGGAATTGGCTAGAAATGGGCGATATACTAAAAATTCTTTCAGGTCAAACGATTTGCGTTTTCGGGATATTTTTTTCACGGCTCAAGGTAATGAATTTATAATAAAAAAAAAGGTGAGGCAGAAGGTTCATTTTTTTCAGGGAAATATTCTTCATAGATCTTTTATTGATTCATTAGGCTCATATGACCTTATTTTCAGTAGAAATATTCTTATATATTTTGATGAAAAATCACAACAGCTTGCCATATCAAATCTAGAGCGTATTTTGAAACTTGGAGGGGTACTTTTTACTGGACACGCTGAAGCGGCATTGTTTACTGGTCCTGGATTTATGAATCTTGATTACAAAAGAGCGTTTGGGGTTATTAAAAAACCTGGGCAAGGATTACTGTCCCCGAAATCTCAGATAGGTTTCTCTTCATGTTCTTCTGAAAAAAGGACATTGGAGAGAACAAAGATATCACATGAGCTGAGAAGTGAAAATCATATTGCCAATGGGAATAACGTCCTTTTCACAAAGGCGCAAAAACTTGCTGACCTGGGAGAATTGAATAGGGCTGAGGTTTTGTGTTACAAATTATTGGAGGATAAAACGAAAGTACCCTCAGCTGCTTTGTTTTATTTATTAGGTGTCATCAAGGATAGTCAAGGTAATGTGGAGGAAGCTATAGAGCTACTTCGTAAGGCTGTTTATTTGGACCCTGAACATCATGAAAGTCTCGTCTTTCTTTCGCTTCTTGCTAAACGAACAGGAGATGAAGTTGGTGCAAGAAATTATAGGAGAAGGGCTGCTCAAGCCTGTAAAGAATAGACTGTGTAATAAATTTGATGATTGAAATTATTATAAGTACTTTGTGAGAGTAAAAGGGAAAGTCATGACGTGGATAATTTGTCGTAATATTTTGAAATTAAATGTTTTTGTTCAATTGATATTGTGAAAGGTATAAAATAAGAGAACATGCAGAATTGCTGGAATAAAATTGGAGTTTGGAGCAATGTCAAAAAGCGTTGCCCTGAGTTGGATCAGGCTGTTCATTGCAGAAATTGTAAAGTGTATGCTGCTTTTGGCAGACAACAGTTAGATCAGCCACCGAGTAAAGAGTATCTTCAAGAGTGGGCAACAGTTATTTCAAAAGACCAGAAGAGAATTGATAAAAAGAGAGATTCAGTTTTTATATTTCGAGCTGGTTCCGAATGGATGGCACTTCCAGCAAGGGTCATTCAAGAAGTTGTGGACATGGGTAAAATCCATAGTTTACCTCATCGTAGGAATAAAATATTACGAGGACTTGTGAGTATCAGGGGGAAATTAGAACTGTGCTTTGCAATAGGTGAGTTACTTGGAATAAACCGGGCTGAAGATTTAAGAGGGAATCCCTTATATATCTCTCCAGAGAGGCTTGTTGTTGTTGAATATAATTTTCAAAGGTATGTGTTTCCTGTTAGTCAAGTTTATGGAATTATTAAATTTTATTTGAGTAATCTACAACAGCTACCAGTGACAGTATCAGGGTCAAAAGCGGTTTATACTCGAGGGATTATCTGTGTTGATAATGAGTTGGACGCTGGTTTACTGGAGGCAGATGCTTTGTTTGAATCTTTAACAAGGAGCCTTTTATGAGCAGTAGCAGTATAGATTTGAGTAGTATGTCTATGCTGGAGATTTTTCAGCTTGAAGCTGAAAATCAATGCACAGTCTTATCTGATGGTTTGTTGTTACTCGAACAGGAACCAAGATCTATTGAAGCGCTTGAAAGATTAATGCGTTCTGCTCATTCAGTAAAAGGTGCTGCCCGCATTATCGGCTTGGATTCGATAGTAGAGATCGCTCATGCTATGGAAGATGTTTTTGTTGCTGCACAAAATGGAGAGTGTCTTGTTGGTAGGGAAGAAATTGATACACTTTTTCACGGGGTAGATTTTCTCATAGATCTTTCACGATTATCAAGTGATGCCCTGGAATTATGGGTAAATAAACATCAAAAAGAAGCTGAAATTTTGGTAGAGAGTTTTCAGGGTCTTGCTGAAAAAAGTAGAACCACAAAGCAAGAATCTGATCATCTTGTAACTGAGAATAATCTTGATCAATTGAGTTCTTCATCAGATTCTATGGGTAAGTCGGAAGTCAGTGATTCCATGATGGAGTTATTTCAAAATGAAATTCAAACTCACTGTACGGCTCTTCAGGACATTTTTGTTATGTTTGATAAAGAATGCTTTACTCAGCAGGAAATTATCCTCATTCAAAAGAAACTTCAGTCCATAAAAGGTGTTTCTAAGATAGTGGAGCTAGGTGATATTGAAGAGATGGCTGCATGTATGTCTGACTATTTTGCAGTGTTGCTATCAAATGGAGAAAATGTAGCAACAGCTTCTATTGACAGGTTGAAAGAACTGATAGAATTTCTATTAATGCTTGCAGGGACAAAAAGCACTTCAGTGTTGAAGTTATTAAAGAGTCAAAAGCAGAATACTCAGCAGCTGATTAAAGATTGTAAGGATATGAAAAGGTTTGCTGAAGACGGTAATACTTGGCCAGATGGGAAAATATTTAAACACAATGGTCTTAAACAGGTCAAACAAGATGTTGTACATGCCATAGATAAAACACAGAAAAGTTCGAAGAAGAGTGAAGCAGACATAATTGGTCGTTCCATTCGTGTTTCAGCTGAGGGAATGAATAGGTTAATGGGCCTGGCTGGTGAGGTTCAGGTTGAATCTCGCTGGTTACCTGATTTTGCATTAAAAATGTTACGGTTGAAAAATGTACAAGATGAATTGTACAGGTTACAGCTTCGCTTGAGAGAGAAAGTCGCTGAAAGAGATGATGAATTGTTTCCCAAAGCGATTTTTTCAGCCCTCACAGATAAAATTGAATTGTGTAGAAATCTTTTTCAATCTTCTTTAATGGAGGTTGAAGATCACACCAGACGTTCAACTGAGATATCACATCGTTTGTACCATGAAGTTATAGCCAATAGAATGTTGCCTTTTAAAGCAGGTATACGGCCTTTTCCAAGAATGGTAAGGGATTTGTGCAGAGAGTTGGGAAAGGAGGCAAGCTTAGTCGTTGTTGGTGATGATACAAAAGTGGACAGAGATGTTTTGGAAAAGATAGAGGCACCGCTGAATCATATTTTGCGTAATGCACTTGATCATGGAGTGGAGACTCCATATGCGAGAGTGGCAGCTGGTAAACCTGCAGAGGCAGTCATTTGCCTGGAGGCGCGGCACCGTTCAGGCATGCTTAATATTGTGATTACTGATGATGGAAATGGTATTGATCTTGAAGGATTACGAAAAACTATAGTCGAGAAGAAAATGGTTATCGGGGAAGTAGCAGAAAAATTTTCAGATAGTGAACTTCTTGATTTTTTGTTTTTGCCTGGATTTACCACCAAGGAAAGTGTCAGTTCGGTTTCTGGAAGAGGTGTGGGGCTTGATGTAGTACATTCTGCAATCCAGGAAGTTCGGGGAATTGTTCGTGCCACTACTGAGAAAGGGCAGGGATTCACTATTGAGATGCAGCTGCCAATAACTTTGTCAGTGCTGCGTGCTCTACTTATTGAGATTAATGGTGAGGCCTATGGATTCCCTCTGGTGTCTATTGATCATGTCCTTAGTTTAACACGAGAGAAGGTCAAGGAAATTGAAGGGCGTCCATATATTACTTATGATAATGAGCGTATTGGTCTGATATCAGCTCAACAGATATTTGATCAGAAAAAAAGTGTGGGTGAACTAGATAGGGAGCTCATGGTCCTCATAATTAGTGATAGACATAATAGCTACGGAGTGATTGTAGATAGTTTCTCAGGTGTTCGTGACCTTATTGTCCAACCTCTTGATCAGCGACTGGGGAAGCTACAGGATATCAGTGCTGCTGCTATTCTTGAAGATGGAACTCCTGTACTCATCGTAGATGTAGAAGATATGGTTCGATCAGTGAATAATTTGATATCAGGGAATCGCCTAAAAGGTATTGATTACTTTGAAGGTGGTGATGTTGTCAGAATGTTAAAACGGATTTTGGTTGCTGATGATTCTATTACTGTTCGAGAAGTTGAACGAAAAATGTTAATGGCCAGAGGATATGAGGTTCAGGTTGCAGTAGACGGAATCGATGCTTTAAATTTAATCAGAAAATCTGCTTTTGATCTGGTTGTGACTGATATTGATATGCCAAGAATGGATGGTTTTGAGTTGGTGACAGTAATTAAGCAAGATCCTAAACTGAAAACAGTACCCATTATAATTGTTTCCTATAAAGATCGTCCAGAAGATCGTAAGAAAGGTTTATATGCAGGAGCTGATTATTATCTCACTAAAGGGAGTTTTCAAGATGAAACCTTGGTTGAGGCAGTCGAATGCTTGATAGGAGCAGCAGATGAAAAATTGTGAGAACTATAAGAATGAGCCATAGCTAAGTGAGTATTTCATTTTACTGATATGAAGACTGGATTAAATGTTTATTAGGAATGATGATGTGATGAAGATTGCTATTGTTAATGACTCATTAGTAGCTGTTGAAACGTTACGGAGAACTCTATCATTAGATAAATCGTTGAAGGTTTCCTGGATCGCTTTAAACGGAATGGAAGCGGTAGAAAAATGTGTTATTGATCCTCCTGATTTGATACTTATGGATCTTCTTATGCCTGTGATGGATGGTGTTGAGGCGACACGACAGATAATAGAGATGACACCTTGTCAGATATTAATAGTCACAGCAAGTGTGGCAACTAATGCTGCCATGGTTTTTGAGGCTATGGGTGCTGGTGCTCTCGATGTTGTAGCTGTACCTATTTATAATAATGAGCAGAAAAACAGTGCGATGCTCCTCAAAAAAATAAAGACTATTGGAAAACTTGTTAAAAACCGTGTCACATCAACTGACTCCCGTAATGATTCAATAGATACTCATCCTCAGAAAAACTACGATACTGCATTGGTTGCTATCGGCTGTTCAACTGGAGGTCCTCATGCTGCGTTCGAAATATTATCTAAATTTCCAGCGGATTTTCCAGCAGCGTTTGTTTTGGTACAACATATGGATGAACGGTTTACCAGTGGTCTGGCAGACTGGCTGGATCAACAAATTAATTTGAAAACCCGTATACTTCATGAAAATGATTTTTTGCAGCCTGGTGTGGTTTTTGTTCCATCTGCAAAAGCACATGTAGTGTTAAAATCCCCGCACAGAATAGGTTATTTAGATACAGATTCAGAAAGAGGTCATTATTTACCTTCAGTTGATATTTTTTTTAGAAGTGTAGCAAAGATGTGGTCTGGTGAATCTGTTGGAGTTCTTTTAACAGGAATGGGACGGGATGGTGCAGATGGGTTATTGGCAATGAGAAAGAAGGGAATGTATACAATAGCACAGGATAAGGATTCCAGTGTGGTATACGGGATGCCAAAAGCAGCTGTAGATCGTGATGCAGCGCAATTCGTTTTGTCATTGGATGAGATCGGCATGAAAATCCAAGAGATGATAATTAGCGAAAAGCAACATTGTAAATAGTTTAGTCTTAGTAGAAAATGATATTATGACAAATTTTAATCATTACTCAAATGCTGATCTTACTCCAATGCAGGAGTATAGAATATCAGTTCTTCTTGTCGATGATCAGGCGATGATTGCTGAAGCAGTTCGCAGGGCATTGAGTAGTGAAGAAGATATAGATTTTCAATACTGTCAAGATCCTTCTAATGCATTAAAGGTTGCTCTTGAATTGAAGCCGACCCTTATTTTGCAAGATCTAGTAATGCCAGGGATTGATGGTTTGACAATGGTAAAATTTTTCAGGGCAAATAAAGAGACTACCAGGATCCCGATTATTGTTCTCTCCACCAAAGAGGAACCAAAAATAAAAAGCCAGGCCTTTGAATTAGGTGTAAATGACTATTTAGTTAAATTACCAGACAAGATCGAATTAATAGCGAGAATTCGATATCATTCACAGGCATATATTGTACAAAAACAAAGAGATGAGGCATTTAAAGCACTTGAGGAAAGTCAGCGTCGCCTTGCTGCAGTCAATCTTGAATTGCAAAAAATTTCATCACTTGATGGTTTGACTGGGGTGCCAAATCGTAGGAGATTTGACGAGGTGTTGCGTCAAGAGTGGTATCGAGCCATGCGACATAGTTCTTCTCTCTCGTTAATAATGCTTGATATAGATTATTTTAAAAATTTTAATGATACTTATGGTCATCAGCGGGGAGACGAATGCCTTAAAATGGTTGCTTCAACATTAGATAAGGTAATCAGTCGTGAAACTGATCTTGTTGCCAGGTATGGAGGAGAGGAATTTGCTGTAATTTTACCTGAAACTGGGATGAAAGGTGCTCAAGGAGTTGCAGAAAATATACGAAGCAGTGTGGAACAGTTGGAGATTTCACATGAAGATTCTAGCGTGTCTCTTTATATTACTATTAGTCTCGGGGTTGCCAGTACCGTTCCTGAAAGGGAATTGAATATTGAAAACCTTATTAGGGCTGCTGATAAAGCTCTTTATAGAGCAAAGGAAGAGGGGAGAAACCAGGTGAAAACAATGTGGCTTCATGGTGAAGAGATAAGATAGTTTGAACGTAGAGTATTTTTTACAGGTATAATGGCAAACTAAAAAAGTTGAAAAAGAAGTAGGGTAGGGTGAAAGAAAAAAAGATTGAATATAGAAAAACAAAAAGGCTCGTTTATCAATTGATAAACGAGCCTT